>Ga0123340_1001575_pt1 | contig 19142 bp, 7 predicted proteins | sample SirMexnodulemix_FD_89961 | JGI IMG/M metagenome (GOLD analysis project Ga0123340, IMG submission 89961) | Root nodule microbial communities of legume samples collected from Mexico - Siratro Mexico nodule mix | ecosystem: Host-associated > Plants > Roots > Nodule | place: Mexico: Nepantla... | reverse complement strand
TTTAAAAATAGGTAAGAGTATTTTTTTAAGTAAAAACTTAATTAAAAATACAATTAGAGTTTGAAAGGATTTACTTTTAATTTACATGAGAGAAGGAGATAAATAAAAAAAATATGTAAGTGAAAAATCATTTATTTTTATTAAATTTGCATGAAAGAAAACTATTTATAGATGTTTTAAAAATTTTAATTAAATGTAATTTTTTAGAGAAAAAAAAATTAAACTATCTAAGTTAAATGTAATTTTATTTAAAGGTAAAAGAAAATATTAAAATTTTGTAGATGTTTATTAATATTTACGTTTAGAGTATACATGTCATGGCTTCCATTTGTCTACTTCTTTCTGTGAAAAACTTATTATAGCGGGTGTATGTTGACATCATCATTGAAGAGATTAAAAGATTTATTATTTTTTTCAACACAGAATTAATTGACTCACGTAAAGAAGTAGACGGACAAGTTTTAATTTACCATTATTAATAAACATCCACAAAATTTAAATATTTTATTTTATCTTTAAATAAAATTACATTTAACTTATATAATTTAATTTTTTTTCTCTAATAAATTCCATTTAATTAAAATTTTTAAAACATCTATAAATAGTTTTCTTTCATATAAATTTAATAAAAATAAATGATTTTTCACTTACATATTTTTCTTATTTATCTCCTCTCATATAAATTAAAAATAAATCCTTTCAAACTCTAATTGTATTTTTAATTAAGTTTTTACTGAAAAAAAAAATACTTTTACCTATTTTTAAATCTATAAATTACAGTACTTATATTTTTATTTCACATTTATAACTTATTTTTTCAGTTTCATTTCAAATTTTTATTTTATCAATAATAACAATAAACATTTACAAAATTTTAATATTTTATATTATCTTTAAAGTGTATTAGTTTGGAAAATAATGTTGAAAGAGTGCTATATGAAGAAATAACATCGTGTCACTCTAATAAAAATTCAAATAATAGAACCTACGTTGAAACGAGTATTTTTATATAAAGATTATCAATAGCAATCATCTGAAAAGCTAATTTAGGACGAGGCCCTTCAATCTCAGATATCAGCACCTCATATGTACACTGAAACTAGACCACGTTCAAAGAAAATAATATAAATAAATGGTAGCTACCCAACAAACTCACTTTGTGCTTTCTTTACAACCTATAGGAAGTGTTTCGTAGTTCCTCAATACATAAAAACCTATCCTGAACTCAAATTCAAAACAACCAAATGTAAGTACCTATACTTCTACAAGGAGGTAACAGACTTCTCCCCCTATCACGTCAAACCTTTGGATGAAGTACTAATGTACTCTTTCATTTAAGACGAACAATGTTCCTTCCACACAGTACGTTTCTGCATTTTCACCGAGATAGATTAAATCCAATAACCAAAAGTTATATCAACTAATATTATAACATTCAAAACAAACCAAACTATAGTACAATTTTATCATGTGAATATGTACATATTTTTTTCATACTAAAACTGCCACTACCCTTTGATAAACTAAGGCGGTTTAATGCGAGTTGCCACGTTATTCATTATTGTTTTCCTTAAGTATTGGTAACCTAACCTAACCAATTATTAAATATTTTATCAGTTGTTGATTCTCACAATAAATTTTTGGGTAAGTACAACCAACTAATAAAAATTTTTGACTATTAAAGTGGATAACTTTCCTAGAGGGACTGTCAGTGGGAGTTCAAAATACAAAATTGTTGAAATGGAAACAGTGAGGTGTCAAAGGAAAAGTGTTACGCACAACAGAAAAATATGGATGAAACTGTTAGAAATAATACAGAAAAAGTGTACTGACAGGAAACAGCCTCGTGGTTTTTTCTTCCTCTTCTCGTTTTGCTTTTGTGGAGGCTTGATCACCATTCTTATTGCAGCATCAAAAACTCCCTTCACATTCTGCAATGATATTGCGAATAAATTTGGTTTCAAGCACAATATTGTTAAAACATCAAACATCAAAGTAAGTATCTACAAAACTGATGAAAAATATCTGGCATACCAAATTTGAGGGACACCAATAATAGACCCTTTAACAACAAACATATCACATGAGCAAAACTAAATGATATTGCTCCATTTTACAATTTTTTACAACTGGGAAAGCATCTAATTGGAGTAATGGTGCACTGACACCTTTTGGATACTTTTACAAATTTTCACATTCTATACAAGGCCATCGCCATCCCAACAACTCATTTTTACATTTTGAGGTTCTTAAATTAATGGATCCCATAGTTAGATCTTATACAAGTTTACTTTTTATAATTTAAGTAAGTTTTTCTTCTTGCACCTCAGTTTTCTTTTAGCACGTTCCATGCATTTCAGAAAGTGCTACACATAAATTGAGTCCATTAAGTCACTCACTTCTCCAGCCCAACAATTCTAAACTTCATTATCTGGGTCCACAAGTAATCCACATCCTTCTTACGTTACATTTCATCAACATTTCTCCAAAAAGTCATAATTATTTGATATATAAACAAGATAATTAAAACATGCCCCAACTTCATGAATTAGATTTTATTTAAAGCTTACAAAAGTTGTTAAAAAGCTATATCTGTAACGCATGAGTGATTTACATTATTGCAAATCATCCACACATGACCCACCTACCATAATTTATTGTATTTTGTTTTAAATTGCATTCCTTGTGGAGTGTATAGTTTTCTACATATGATAATGTGTGGTATTTTTGCATATACAAACAATTGCAAGAATAAGATGGTTCTTAAATATACCTGCTGAGTTTTTGAGCTGCACTCGATATAATAGGTAGCTCCAATCTGTTTACGGAGTTCCTCACCCTAGTAATGAACAAAAAAGCCAACACTTCATAAAAATCATTGCGTGCTGAACTCTATACACATTTAGTGATGGAAGATTTGTACTTGCTCAGTAGTCACGGGCATCAAGCCTGGATGATCAGCCATATAGTGCTTGTCTTCCCGGAGATCTGCATGCCCATCATACACATAATGACAATGCATCTCAAACTACTACCACCATAAATTGAACATTGATATCCAAATTGTTTTCATTTTTCCTTTTACTTTTACAATCTAATTGCTGTGGCACAGCATATGCAAGAGAAATATTATCTGAAATAGAAGCTATGCCGCAGCAAAAGTTATGTTTCAGGATGTGATGAAGTCAAAAGTAGGAATATGTTCAACTAGCAGTTCATTATGTCTGCTGTATGGAACAAGAGACAGAAATTGTTTGATCAAAATACTAAATTATGCAGACTGTCAAATGAATCAAGAAAAGAAAAAAAGGAGAACAAGATTAATTGTTTACTAATCAATTGTGATTATGTCGCTCATTATTGCCATAATTTTTCAAATCTCGAATAAAGTTTTCTTCAATTCAACTGAGTAGTAGCAATATTAGAGTTGATGGAGAAGATTCTGCATTATGAAGTAATTATCATGAGGCTCCCGTATCAGGATCCAACTTCTTTATTATTACTTTTTAAATTTTGGTGGAAAAGATTAGGCTTCCTTTTGTGAGGGATGATCCAATATTGACCAATTAATAAAAGGCATTAGAACATTTAAGCTACACTATGAAAATAGCCTATAAAGCTTATAGCACCAAGTTCTTCTTTACTCCAATTAAAGTAGGTGCATCAATGATAAAAAAACATAGCATCGTTGCAGTGGAATGTCAAGCAATCTTCATTTGTAATATCTGAATACAATTTCCTTAGTGGATCACCAATAGGTGATGAGGGACATGTAAACTAAAATGTGTCATCACTATATAAACATTTAGGGACAAGTTAGGAGGTGCCATAAGCACTCACCAGATGAATGCCAACCTTCACAAATTTGTGATAAATGAGTTTGTTATGTTTAAAAATGTATACTTTAGGCACAACTTTGTGCATATTTTTTAATGAATTCTGTTGTTAAAAGAGATCAATAAATATGCTTTATGAAGAATTGATACACAAAAAGCATATAATTGGAAGACAAATTAGCATGAGACTAATACAAACATTAATACAAGTGAAGGATGACTTACCCAACTTGGTGCCAACTAATACCAATGGGATGCCAGGGGCAAAATGCTGGAGTTCAGGGATCCACTGGAGAGTGCATACAAATTAGAGAACAAAAGAGAAATCTGCAAGACATCAAAATACCAATTCAGAGATACAAGCACTGAAGCATACCTTCTTCAGCACATTCTCATAGCTTGCGCGACTAACTAAAGAAAAAGCCAAGACAAACACATCTGCCCCCCTGTAGCTCAAGGGCCTCAGCCTGTTGTAATCCTCTTGCCCTAAGGAAGGTATTGGAAACAAATACAATATAACAACCTTTGCCTTTCAACATACAAATCATCCCCTATTTCCCATTTGAGCCAATTAGACTCATACTTCTAGTGGTTTATTGAAATTGCACTCTAAACCACTACCTTTTTATGGTACCAGAAGTGTTTTAGAACAGCAGGTGTCAGTTTGATATACTCTAAATTAAAAAAAAAAAGTATTGTGTGCAATCTCAAGAACGTATTCAATCTTTTCATTATTACATGAACCCTCCCCAGATAAAATAAAAACATTTTAACAAGTCTGAGTAAGTATACCAGCTGTATCCCAAAGGCCTAAATTGACAGTTATGCCTTCAACAACCACATTTGCACTGAAATTATCAAACACAGTGGGAATATAGTCCTGATGATCAACATAGGGAGAAAGCCAAATCAGATACACCCAATGGTGAAATTTTACAAGATAACACAAAAGGGTTACTTTTTCTATCTAATACACATACAAAAGAATTTTCTTTAGGCGAATTAAGATGATTTCAACTGAACTGAGCAGACTTCAGGATACGCACATACAGTTAACAATTACAACATAACAACATTAAATGGCAGCAATTCAGAAAATTGATATCTTAAAAGCATAAAAAATTTGGAAAAAGCATGCACACCGTGGGGAATTTGTTGCTGGTGTAGCAAATGAGCATGCAGGTCTTCCCTACAGCTCCGTCCCCAACGGTCACACACTTGATGAATCTTGGGGCAGTAGCTGCCATTGGAACAAACACAAAGAACAACAAGAAGAAACTCTGAGAATAGCTTAAACAAGAGGAAACAGAAGGTGGGTGTATTGTTGGTTTGTAAAAGATTGAAGCTTTTGATTGACCCAGAGACAGATGGAGAGAGAGAGAGAGTGGCGGCACTTCACATGATTCTCACTCATTCCCTCTTTTTAGTACCTGCCAATTACTTTTCTTTTTTAATCTTAGTCGTTGTAATTTTAATTTTTTATCTTCGTTTTTACTTTAGTGCTTTATTTTTTTTTTAATGTCTGTACATTTTTTTGTCATGGTAGGTTGGAAGAGAAGCAAATGAGAGAGAGAAAAAAAATCATTTTTGAATTGAAGAGAAAGGAAAAGATGAAAAAAAGTTGAATTCTGAAAATGAAATTTTTTATTCTTCTTACTTTTTGATTAACTTTTTTTCCTTATTATCCCTTGTTTTTATTTTCCCTTTGGTTTTCTTGTTTTTATTTAATTGGATAATTTGCCAAAGTACACATTAAGATTGGTTTGAACAAACATTATTATGATTATATTAAACAATTTAAAATTAGTTTTATGAAATTAAAAAAAAAAACACTAACATATGCACAACAGCTATATTTTACTTTCTCTTGAATTCGTACTAAAACATTTCCAAATTGAAAGAATTATTTTTTTCCTAGATTTTAGAAACTGACTCTTTTAATGATCAGTTATAGCAAAATGGTACATCACATGACTTGTATGTATTTATTAACACACTAGTGTCTTTCATTACACTTGAGATTCTTTTCTATAAAATTTGAACAAATTAAGATATAAGTTTTGTTTTTATTAGTATAACTTTATAATCCGCGTATTAATATTACTTTTAAATAGCTTCTAAATTTAAAGGGATGTCGTAAGTGTTAATAAACCTTTACAAGTCACATGATCAATTTAGATTTGTTCACAGGCAAAATGATAGATGTGGGAAAAAATGAGAGAAGAAAAGTAAAAAGTAGTTATTATGAAAATGTCCTTAAAGTTTGCAAAGAACTTTCTTACGTAAAAATTTATTGCTGATTATTTCAAAGTTAACAAATTTTAAGAGAATATTTGTACACTGTTATTATTTTTTTCTTCTAATGGATTAGGTTGAGTAGCTTTAAACACATAGGTTGTTGTTGAAGATGATATTTTTTTTATGGAGACAATTGTTTATGGAAATAATAATATTCCATTCAAAATAAATTTTCAGTTCAATTATTGTATACAGAATTTTTTTTCCTCAAAAATGAACTCAATTATATCGATTGAATTTTTTTTTGAATAATATTTTTTCTTATTGTATATGCAAGTAGAGAAAAAAATTATCGATTATTTCAATATTATACTTAAAAACTTTATTCAACTTATTTAATTAAATTGTTATACAAAGAATTTTATGTAATCACTGTCAGTGTAAAAGAATAAGATTCCAAAACAATGTAAATTTTTTATTTTATTTTTTATTGAGAGTCACTTTAAAAATAGTATTTATAAAATTAAAATTAATAGTAAAAATAGTTATACTATTATTTTATTTCCTTTTAGGTTTAGTATTGGGTGTGAAGTTGGTGCATTTAGTATTCATACGCGTCATGGGCCCATAAAAAGAGAGTTTGGTGGTCCAACTCTCTGCAAGTTCTTAACAGCATTTGGTTTGGAGTTAATCTTAGTCCTTGGATTTATTATCATTATTATTGTTTAATTTTGATATGATATTAATATAAGAACTTATGTATCATTTCAATAGAAAATTTTTTAACAAATTATTTATATAAAAGTTGTCCATCTTATCATTTGTATTAATTTATAATTAGATGACTATGTTTTTTTTTTTCTGTTGTTGTGGGTGATACGTATCAAAATAATTAATAAAAGAGGTACTTACATTGATAATCACTTCTTTAAGAATATTAACATACTACTATCAATTAAAATATTTTTAATATTCACACATACAAAAAAATTAATAGGATTAATAAAAAAATCCTTTAACTTAAGTTTACTATACTATTATAAGATGCAAACCTTAAATATATTAATTAGTGTAATTTAATATTTAAGTGTTAATTATAACTATAATAAGACAAATACATAATTATGTATAGTATATTTAATGACCAACATGCCTACAATAAATGATATTTATTTATGATTAAAGAATAAATTTTTAGTAAGAGTATAAATCATAGTTAAAGTAAAAAAAATACATATAAAATAAACAAGTCCATATAAAACGTTTACATAAAGGAACAAATAAATGTTGCAAAAATAAAAAGTCTTTAACAAGTGATAGATGTTGCTATATGATGTTCTTTGATACTAGTCTTAATAACAAATAATAATATATGATGTTCTTTGATACTAGTCTCAATAACAAATAATAATATGGTTCATGACTTTAGAAGTTAAACCTTATTTAGAAGTTGAACCTTATGACATGAGAAACATGAGTCTTTTAGGTCAAGAAAAATGGAAGTTGCAAAAGTTTCAATAAGATAATCTTCCATTAAGAAATGTTAGGAGAATATAAGACAAATATGAAGATGATACATTTCAGTCAAAACTAAAAGATGTAACACTAGACATTAAGAACCTAAGAGTATCCTTAGATGATTAATACTTTATGTCAAAATCATCCTTAAGATGTGTTTTTTGACAACTTTTGTAACTCTCAAATATCTTATATTTTGTAATGCATATTACATTGAACATATGTATATCGCATCTAAGAGTTTAATGCATTATATATCTTCTTAATTTTTAACTAGTTCACATCTTTCATATTTTTCTAAAAGCTCACGTGAATTGCATCTTGTTCTATCTTCATTTTGAGATTCATTATAATGCACAAAACACTTTTAACATATTTTTTTCTCATAATTAAGGACTACTTCCAGACCTTTGTAATGTCTTATTTAAAGACTTTATTTAAATAGGTAAATATCTTATATTTTTATTCAATATTCAAAGTTTTTGTCTAAGTTTTATCCTTAAATTTTTATTTAATAGATTTTTTTTCACGCTTAAACAAATTGGTAAAAATACAATGTGTTATGATTGTTTATATATGACATAAAAGATTCAAATTTGCATCTTCTCATAAAAAATTGACTATACCTTAATATATTCTATCGGCTTTATCTATTGGAAATTGTGAATTATTATTTTGATGAAGTCTCTTATTCTAATCATGTTTTTTTATATATGTAAAATCTTAATTCAAGATTTTGTTTAAGGGAATGTAGTCCTTATTTATTGGCTGTAATATTTTAACTTGAATAAAAAAAAAGAAACATAAATAAAATTTTAAATTAATTTTAAAAAGTAATATAAAATAATAAAAGATAGCATATAATTATATAATACTATTTAAGAAAGACTTTTTTTTTTTTTGCATAAAATACCTAAAATTTATTCTAATTAATAGTATTGATAATTACTGGTCCTGACCATTAAAATAATAGTAGAAATGATAACACTATTAATAATAATAACAAATTCAAACACCTAACAAACCAACAATAATTGTACGTAAGATGAAATAAAATATACAATAACTGCATAGGAAATAAAGTAGGATATTATTCCATTGAACTATAGAAAGTTGAGTTTTTATATTTTTCTCTTCACTTAATTTGTGGCGTATCATATTTTTTTTCCTAAATTTAAGCATAAAATAATTATATAAATGCATTGCAATTAATTATAAAATATAAATAGGGTCTCTTTGGAATCTTTAGGAACGAGAAATGGCAAAAGATACCTCTTGCATAGCTGCCAAGGAAACATCCTCCTCTTGTTACCTTCCATTGTCGTTAACTGCGTCTATTCATGACCACCCAAAAAAGATAGGAAAAAAGTGTTGTAGACAACATTGGCAACTCATAATTATTAATTATTTTCTCATTTCCAATGTTGGCCTTTAAGGATGATGAAAGATCAGTCGTTTTCATCTTTCACTAATTTTTCGTCTCCTTAATTTTAGTGTAATACAGAACTGATCTTAATTTTTCAAAATTAATCTTGACTTTTGAATAACATTTGAAAGTATATTTAGGTCTGCAGAAAACGAAAACTCCCCTAATTGTAAGTATTCTTTAGATTTTGATCACGTTTTAAAAATTATATAATTTTTCTTTCCATTCTATTTGCAACATCAAATAGCTTAAGTTTGAAAGAAGAATTATTAATAATACATTATTTCAAGAAACGAATAATTGTGCCTGATATCTTTTCCTTCTAAATTTTAATTTGGATAGTGATTTTCTCAATTCTTATAAAGTGTTCTGAAAGAATGGTACTGTAAAAAGGATGGCCAATTTACAAGTTTTTTAAATTTTATTAATTATTATCTCTATAAAACAGATTTTTTTTTGAATTTTAAAATGACTAATGTTTTCAATTTTTATAAGAAGATTAATTATTTTATTCTTAGTTCATTTCAAAGTAATTACTTTTTTATGCCAATAACAGTAATGTATTGATTAAGAAAATGAAATTATTTTAGTTAAAATTTTAAAAATTACATGTTTATCACTGTTATTATCCGTTCTAAAAGAACTTTAATAAACTTGAGTAGATTTTATTGAATTAGAAAATGCTCTATATCTGACAAAATAATTACCGGCATTTGTTGAGGAAAATTCTCAGTAAACATTTTACACTAGATTTATTTATAACACAAATTCAATGTCGATTTGATGTAAAAGAAAAAAAAAAAAAATAAATCAAATTTTTCTTTTTTTTATTTTTTTTTTTTTTTTTTTATTTTTTAATTTTTAATTTTTATTTTTTTTTTTTTTTTTTTTTTTTTTTTCATATTTATGTTTGTGTAACTTTAGTCCTCATGTCAATTGAGCAATTAATTGTACACCTTGAATTTTACGAAAATTTACATGACAAGTGTGGAATAATGGCTTGTGCTTTGTCTGCATTAAAATGAAAGCAAGCAGTAACATGTACATGCATGGTCATTGGTGTGGTGAGAACATTTTCATTCACCAAAAATATGCATGATGTGGATAAGATGCAGAATCAATACACAACTTGTCATAATTTTGGAAGTTTTCTCAGTCGACACTTGCATTAATTATAACTCAGATATTTCCATATTGGACAAACTAAAATGTGATGATTTTGATCTTTTCATGCTTAGACAATAAATAAAGGTTGCTGAATAGACAATTGATTGATTACAAAGCCGAAATTATGGATGAAAATAGACAATTGGTTAGATTTTTCAATCAACACTATGCCATGTGTACCATAGGAATGAAATACTCTAATTGTACTGATGATGGTCATTTTCAAGAGAGAGAAATCACGATGTTTAATTTTGTATGGCTAAAAAAATCGTCACATAATTTTTTCAGCACAGAAATATTATATGTACTGATTGTCATATTAAAGAATTAACAAATATGAAAGAATTGTTAATATCTATACTAATTACTCTAAAAATCAAATAAAAATAACATGATTAATTGATAATAATGTCATTTAATAGGAACAATTACACTGATAGAATGTGGCTATTAATTTATTACTACTATTGTTCACGAATTGGATTTTTTTTTCATTTGAAATAACTGTTTGCGAGGTATTTGTTCTTTATTACGACTAATTCTTCACTTTTTTGTTTGAATTATGTAATAAGACGACATTTTTTTAAATGCAACCGCTTCATCAAGCATCTCTGCAAAGTTCCCTTATCCTTATAATTGTCATTAATTTCATTAAAGAAATGATGAATAGACCATTAAATAAAATAAAAAGTTAACTGGAATTTCTATAAACTAATGTATTAATTTTAATTTATAAAACCTCATTTTATTTTATTTTTTGTCTAGAAGTGTTTGTGAAGAAGTTTATCAAAATAATTTATCATATCATGTGAGAAACGAAAGAAAGCACTTAGTGAAGAGGAAGGAAGACTAGAAATGATATTTATTGGAATTCCATTTGTCACCTCAGTTGTATCTCTTCAATTGAAGTTTAGAAATTAAAAAAAAAAAAAAAAAGGTTCTAGGCCTAGAACAGATCCAATATGTACTAATGGAGTGGGCTGGTTCCCTTGCAAGTGTGAGTGTTGGCACTTTTTAGACGAATTCTTCCTTCACCCAAAACCCTCGTTATTTACCTCCATACCGAAAAATACAAATATACTCTTAAATGATAAATAGTAAAAGACTAAAATATCCTCCATCTTCATTCACCTTCTTAATTATTTTTATCCGCTTCATTCTTTCTTGTATTCGATTCACTGCTTCACTTTAGCATCTGATTCAATCATTGTATTTGTTTTTCACCTTCACCGTTAACAAAAATTATATGTGCGTGTGGGTGAGAGTCTACAACGTCCGCATCACAATCTGGGCGTATTTGTTTCAATCTGAATTAAAACTTAAAACAAGTGAAAAATAAGAAATTTTAGATAATTATTAGCAATTTGTGAGTGATATTGATGATTAAAGTAGTTAATTTGATTATTAGATTGCTGTCGACGGTGAATTTGCGTAAGAGAAAACAAATTTCGTATGAACCGGATGTTGCACGTTCGATTTACATTTTGGAAAAAAATTGTAAATCGGATGGAGGCCATTCGGTTTACATTTCCAAATGAAAATGTGAATCAGATGACCCCAATCCGGTTTATAATTTTTTTCCAAAATGTAAACTGAATGAAGTGTCATCCGATTCATATTTTTATTTGAAAATGTGAACAGGATGACTTTGATCCAGTTTACAATTTTTTTTTAAAATGTAGACCGGATAAGAGTCATCTTATTCAGTATTTTCTATTTCAAAAAACAAAAGATCCTTCTAATCATTTTTATAAAAATAATTTTGACATTTTCAAAAAATATGAAAGTCAGAACATATGGAGGTGCTGGACGAAGGTATTGGGGTGCATAAAGAATCCGTCCCCTTTTTATGGTCCAACACAACACATCACTGAACTTCGGACAAACAAAAAAACATCATGGGAGCCTCCGCCCTAACTGAAACTAAAAAAGTAGCATATTTAGCTTTTGCAACTCGCACTTTCCACCGTTTAGTTTAAACTTCATTGTTCTTGTCGCCAATCTTTGCTTTTAATGTTAACCTGCAATTGTAATTCCATCCACATTCAATAACTCGGTGCCTCACTCTTCAATTGCAAGCTGTGCTGTGACTCTTCACTTCACGCTTGAAACCCAATGGCAGCCTCTGTTTTCTCCAACGCATTGCTTTCGCCCGTGACTCTTCCATCCAACCCCAAATCTATTTCCTTTCAACCCAAATTCCCACTTCTCAAATTCCCCACCACCAGATCCCACCCCTCGTTGAGCAAAACGACCACGTTTTGTTCCTCGGATGCCGCCAATGCTCCTCAAAATGACACCCCAATTGAATTAAGTACGCCTTTTATTTTTGTTTTTCCCTTTTGATTCCTTCTCTGAGAAGCAATAGTGCACTCTTTGCAGGGTATCCGGCATTCCCAACCGTCATTGATATCAACCAGATTCGTGAAATTTTACCCCACAGGTACTGTCGGCGTTTTTTTTATCTTCTCTGATCTGTTTTCTGAACATTGGTGAGATTCTCATTCACCCTTTTTCTCTATTCAGGTTTCCTTTCCTTTTGGTGGATAGAGTGATTGAGTTTAATCCTGGTGTTTCTGCTGTGGCCATAAAGAATGTGACAATAAATGACAATTTTTTTCCAGGACATTTTCCAGAAAGGCCCATCATGCCGGGTGTTCTCATGGTTGAGGTACTAAGCTATACACTATGCTCATTGCTGGCCCTACCTTTTTATTGCTCTTGCCTTGTCTATAATCATGTCATTCTTATTCATGTGTATCTGCAATGATGAGAATCAATTTGTACAATGTCTAGACTGAGATTAGTTGTATAAAGTTTGTGGTATCTCATCAATCTGTATTGCTTTTTGCGTGGATACATTGTTGTAGTAGCTTGTTTAAAACTATAAAGATGAAAAACCTCTTGTAAACTTATGACATATCCATTTGTTTGAGCTAAAAAGTGTTGTGGTTGCAAACTTGCTACTATCCTAGAGTTGTGTTTTTCAAACTTGCAATTATCCGGAAGAGGAACTTTTTTAATATAAAATTTAAAAGATGCTATTCATAATTGTATCAGGCAACAAATTAGATTAACTTAGTTCTTATGAAACCTCTCTCAAATTGATACATTGGATTCACAATTTGTCATAATAAAATGTGCACCTCTGTTGAAAGTGATCTGACTGTATTAACCAGTGAGAAAACCAATGAATTTGACTAAATACAACCAATTAAAATTTAAAGATGTTCATTTAGATGCTTTACAACATTGAAAACATTATGTAGTGCTGTATGGAGCAGTAAATTTGGCTGTTATCTTCTTAAAAATGAATCGATTTATTTTTATAATATCTCTTTCCATGCATGTCTCCTTAATAGTGAACTCACGCATATGGTATTGGGTATGGTAAATGTAAACATTTTCCTATATTTATCTTTTTCTTTATTATATATGCTTTCATAAATTCAAAAGGCACCAAAAGAATGAACTAGTCAATTGTTGATGCTTTTGCATTGGGTAATAAAAAGGTTTTGAATTAGAGGGTGAATATTTTCAGTCGGATGTATAAGAATTTCGAGATCTTGGGAATTCTAGATTAAGTTTCTCCAACTCGTGGTAGTTCTTCAATTTACCCTACTCTGGCTATCAGCAAATCAATTAAACTTGTAGTTCTTGGACCATGAGTTCGGATTCGATTTTGCGAATGAAAAAATCTTAACTTAGTTTTCCGTCATTGGTTTGCTTCCCAAGTCCTGAATGTGGGCCAGAGGTTGCAAATATACAGGTGCTCTATATATGTCAATGGTATATAAATGATGTTGGGGCCATCTATAGAACATGTTCCTAGCTTGTTTTCACGGCTTTTAAATGTTTGGTTGCATCTGTATTTAAAGAAATTGTTTCGGTATCAGTGCTACAACGGTAGGCCTGTAGCATTTAAGTCCTTTGTTAAATGCATATTTCTCTGTGCTAGATTATGAGACATATCAAATGCTCTTATCTACCTTATCAAGATCATGTTTGCATTAGACCTGTGTCTTTGCATCTACCTGTTCACTACTTCCTCGGCATGTCTTCTGTAAATAGTGACACATTCTCGGATTCATGACTTTTTGTCTCGAAAGTCATCTTATGTCGTGAAATTAATTTGGCATTCCTGCAAAAGGAGAGTGGGACTGTGAAAGAGAGACATTTTCTGAATATTTTAACAAATTACGTTTTAGCTTGCTAAAACTTCAAAAATAAGTAGAGTAATTTTTCAAAAGCTACTCCATTGGGAGTGCTTTAACAAATCCAGTGTTATATTATAGCTTACTGCTAAGATATTTCTCAAAAAAAAAAAAAAAAAAACTAGCGGGGTATATTAGCAAATCGTATTTCTGTACATTAGAAATATACAAGGTTCTTCTAGGTCATGCATCTACTTGAGTTCCCATACTTTGTTAGCAGGTCTGCATTTCATTAAATGAATGGCTTAAATGTTATTTATTAATTAATTTTAACATGAAGTATCTTGAAACCAATGTAACATTTGGACATTGAGATTGATAAGTACATTTGGCTAACTTCGTGTTCATAATTTTTCCTTGATTTTGAATATCGTGCTTACATAGGCGATGCTCTTTCTTTCTTTCTTTCTCTGTCAAGTTTATTTCATGTCTCATTTATGACATCTTTTGTTCATGCTCAGAAAATGAAATTCAACTTTCGTATGCATGCATTTTTCTGGGTTGAGTGCATTATACTCCAATGACAGATTCTCCCTTGGTGTCTACTTTATTGTTCAAAGTTGGTTACCTTTTAGCATTTTAAATGTGATGAGAACATCAACAAGAGTCCAATATATACACTGTCTTTATATCTTTATATCTTTATCTTGATTAGACCAGCATACAACAGCTTACGATTACTTGTTAGACTGTAAAGCTCATTTATATTCGATGAACTATGATTCTTAGGCTCCAACTTCTGTAGGACTTCTTTTGTTGAGATTAACAACCAGTCTCTATAAGTTTCTGAGTTAGCTGTAAGCTCTAGAGCTGCATGCAAAAAGACTATGTAATGGCTCCATTTCACTAGGAACTATCTCAGCCTCAAATGTAAGAATGTAAAGAAAAGAGGGAAGATTTTATATGATTTCTGTTAGTCTGCTTTAAAAGTGGGCATCAACATGAGGTCTTTTGCTGCAGGCAATGGCACAAGTTGGCGGTTTGGTCATGTTGCAACCTGAAGTGGGAGGTTCTCGTGAAAACTTCTTCTTTGCTGGAATAGATAAAGTGCGATTCCGTAAGCCAGTGATTGCAGGGGATACCTTAGTTATGAGAATGACGCTTACTAAGCTGCAAAAGCGATTTGGAATAGCAAAGATGGAAGGGAAAGCATATGTTGGAGGTGAAGTTGTGTGCGAGGGTGAATTTTTGATGGCGATGGGGAGCGAATAAGTAGACATTCCTTCTGGAATAGAGTTTATATTCTTCTATCTTTTAATTTAAATGCTTCTGCTTTTGAATGCAGAACATTGTGAACATTTAATTTTAATGTATGCATTTTCATTGAAATCTATCTGAAGATTCTGTTCTAGTTCTCTATATGAATTTGTGTTGTTAGTTTTGTTATTTAGTGCAAGGTTATCTTTTTGATGGATGAACTCATTGGCATTTGACCTTGTTTTTTCTCATCCAGATTTGTTTTCAGAGTATTTTTTTATGGCAATCCAATATTTTTTACATTCTTTACCTAATTGTGCATAAAAAAGATACTTAAAACTCCATACGACTAGGTTACATAGACAGGCACTAGCAATATTTTTAAATCTCCCATATGACTTCAACTACACCTGGTTAATGCAAGTATTTATACGGTGGCTACATTAGAGTACAGATATAAAGTGAATGCATCCATATTAGAGCATAGAATTTGAATTTTTCATGGGGTAACACAAACAGGACAAAGGTTCATTTGCAACTAGAGCCTCTCAATTCAATTATCTACATGAATTGTGTAGTTTACAAGCCAAGTGCGCCTAGGGGGGTCTTTCCTTGTCCAGCCTCAAAGTAGAAAATCAGCATGGCCAACATAGCAATCCTGGCATGCTTAATCTCAGCCAATTTCAATCTTTCCAGCTTCTCTGTATCCGGGATGTAAACTCCATCCTTGATAGTGCCAGCGAAGCCCAAAGGGTCAAAGAATTTGCCTCCTGGGTAGCCTTGTTCACCGGTAGCATTGGCAAAGTTCTCAGCAGTTTTTGACCATGGAGTTGCCCATTCCACTGATTGTGAGTCTGGGTTGAAGAAATCCACCCATCTCTTGCTCTCAACCCATCCCATAAGAATCAACTGGGTTCCCAAAAGAGAACCAAACGAAAAAGGAGCAATTGCATTGGGGTCAGCTCCAGCCTCAAACCATGGCACTCCACTCCAGGCCTGCCCCACAAAGATACCTAAAACTGCAGCCATTGCCCACCTCCCATGAATCAGCTCAGCTTCTCTGTACCATTTCAGGAATGCCGGGTCCTTCCCCAGGCCTAGTGGGTCAAAACCATAGTCACCTGGTAGCCTGCACTTGAAACATAATAAATCAATTTCTGAAGAGAAATTTGGAGGAAAAAGTGAACAGAGAAAATGAGAAAATATGTTTTAAGATTTCAAAACATGCAACTTCACCAAGTTCACGTCTCACCACATTCAACATCATTCCAGATAACTCACCCTTAAGCTAGGACATCATTCAACACCACAAAACAAAACATGACACCGAACAAACACCTCTTCAACCGTATCTGTCATCTTAGTTTTTGAAACACTTAATTTAGAAACACTTTTTTTTCAGAAAACGAAAAAATAATTTCTGAATAGGCATGGAATTATTTCAGAAAACACATTTTGAAATAAAAAAGTGTGAAGGAATTTGAGTGGACTCACGATCCATCAAGCCATTCTGGGTCGACGAGATTGCCACCACCACTAACACCAGGGAGCCATGACTTCTTTGGTACTGCCGCAGCTACCACAATGAGTCTTCTAGGACTAACTGCAACACCAACTTTGCCTCCAATAGCAGTGGCCAGAAGGGTTTGGCTCCTGCTTCCTCCGCTCAAGAAGGAAGATCCCAACCCATTTAACACAGCGCCAGATGTTGCAGCTGCCATCACTCTATGAAGTTCTCTGGAGACAGTGAGAAAATAGAGGCTGCGTTTGAGGTTTACTTGTCAAATGCACCACTTGGAGAGGTTTTATGTGTGAGTGGTTGTGAAGTGTGAGAGAATCTAAGAAGTTCAGAGAGAAGACCGAGTAGGACAGCGAAATCTGTAGAAGAAATCTTAAGCCAGAATGGATAGATTTCGGACCAATAGGAAGTAGATGTCCATCCTCATCCCACGTTGCTTCCAGCCACGTGGACAACTCAACCACCTATTCTCCCGCCACTTAGGTTGTTCTGTCTATCTTTTCCTGTTGTCCCTATTTAGGAAGATAATAATTTGCAATACAATAACGTCCAAACAAAGCCATTTTAATGAAACAAGCAAGATGTGGATGACCACAAACGTGCTTCTTCACCTCACAAAAATCTATGGCATATTCGTTATTTCAAAGCTACTCATCAAACTTCACGGTCAATATCTAACGACAAGCAAACAAGTAATAAAATTTATAGTTTTTTTTTTTTTTTAAATTCAGATTATATAAGGACTAAGGATAAGAAGATATATATATTATATAAAAAACAGAAGAACGTGTCATTCATGGTGATTTTTAATGAAATAGTGGTGTAAAACTGATTTGCAGTCAGTGAGTGCATGGCTTATTTTCTTATATTATTAAATTAGAATTATTATATTAAACAGTAATATAAATGAGTTTATAACAAATAATAGATTTCTGTACATACATATAGATCATAAGTTTCTCATCCTCATCTAATTTAAAATGCAATCGGCTGTCTTGTCTTCAATGTAAGTTTTCGCAGCGTTTCATAACTAATGCTACTTCTTTTATTAATCTTTTTGGATAATTTTAGTTTTCAAATACTATTTTTCGTTTTACTATTCTATCGTAAAATAGTTACACTAAAAGAAAAATATATTTTATTTAAAATGTAACCAATATGAGTATAAGTATATTAAAAAGATAAAAATTTCATTTTAAATATGCTTCTTTCCATATTGTAAGTTAGAAAATGATAGCAAAAAAGAAATGTGTACGTTATATAAGAGATTTAACTTCATTCAATTCAAAATTTTAAAGCATTTGTATATCTTAACTCTTTTATATTTCTGAAAAGAATTTACAGAAGATAAAATAATTTAATGTAAGTATAAAATATTTAAGTAAAATGAAATAAAAAATATTATTGATTCATATTTTTAAAATTTAAAAAGAATAAAGAATACAGCATACAAAATGAAAGTGGTAAAAAAATTATTAAAAATAAATTTTTAAAATACATAACAGATTATTTCATTCTATCTGCATAGTCAAGGCAAACAATGCTACTTGATAATTGGTCTAATATAAGTCCAACACAACTGTTTCATACAAAAGTAAACATCAAATAAATTTATCAATTAAACTAATCATTAATGCATAAGTTAATTCACATGCCGTTAATTTAAGCAGTAGTATGTCTGTTTTGTTATAGAAGAATAAAATTTAGATGCACAAGCATAAGTATTATTACTACTGTTTAGAATTAAATTTTTACTTTAATAATTTATGTAATTAAAAATAGATTATCACATATTACTGAAATAAAGCTTTAAATTTAGTTAAAACCAGTACTGGTAATTTTTATAGTATGTATCTAAGCTTTGTTTATTGTACACTTACGTTTTTTATAGGAAAGGATTGGTTTTCTTATCATACAAATGTTTCGATTGAAATAACATATAGTGATAAAAAATGGTATTGATATCTTATTCTTTTAACGAATTTATATATTTAATATTTATTAAAATTAAAATAATTTAAAAAATA
>Ga0123340_1001572_pt1 | contig 19153 bp, 16 predicted proteins | sample SirMexnodulemix_FD_89961 | JGI IMG/M metagenome (GOLD analysis project Ga0123340, IMG submission 89961) | Root nodule microbial communities of legume samples collected from Mexico - Siratro Mexico nodule mix | ecosystem: Host-associated > Plants > Roots > Nodule | place: Mexico: Nepantla... | reverse complement strand
ATTTTATATATTAAAATATTATTATATCTATTACATCGTTTACAAATTTTTATAAACTTTTCACTCAAATCTTATCATCGTTTCCTTAATCTAAACAACTAAAATTTTCACACACTGTCATTTCAAATCATGTCAAATTCATTCCTCAATCCAAACACACATGTAATATAAAAAAAAAAAAATTGGAAAATCTGCGTATACAACCAGATATGAAATTATGCAATTTGTTGCATAGAAAAGAGTATAAACGTGGTAAAAATATTTGTGAGGAAGAAATTAGAATTAACATATGTTTTCACTGTCACCCTCACATGTAACCCATTCCTTTTGAGCACCCAAGACTAATATAAGATTTGGTGCTTGTGATGGACTATTCATTATTGTGGGACTGGGTAGCATTTTCCTTTAGATTGAATTCCACGGGATTATAGACTATTTTTCTTGCCTTCTTCCAACAAAATTTGGCAGTGAACACTCTAGCGCATGTCCTATAATACCGTCATCCAACATAATTGGGTATACTGCCAATACATATAGAATGTCCAAAAAAATGTCTCTTTCAATATTTTTTTCCAATATATATGTGACTTTTGTAATGACATGAACACATTTTTGGAAGATAAAAAGTAGGATCATATTATATAAATGAATAAGATAGATTACTCTTAAATTTCTTTTGATAAACAGTTTTTTTAAAGTTTAATTGCTACATTTAATTATCACTTGTTTCAAAACAAAATAATTGGAAGCTGTACTAATTTACTTTCCTTAAACAGTGCCCTCAAGGCTCCAGTTAGTATGCTCCTAATTTATTTTTTCTTCTATTAGTTATCCCTGAACTGTAGGCATCCACCAACAGCTACACATTGCAAATAGAGGAGAATGTCGGTATTGTGGTCAAACAATATCGGGAGGAAATATTCGCAGTTCCTGATGCTTGGGTGATTCTATTCTATGCTACCCTCAAAAGTTTTAATACCTCTTTAATGATGTCATCTAATAAGATAAATAGTTAATTACATAATTTTAGATGGTTAATCATTGATAATACATAAACAAATGAATGATATGTATTTCAAATTATAATTTCATACGGGGTCACAATCATTGTTGGGACACCCACTAAGTCTTGCTTCTCCAAAAGGAAGTATGATAGAAGATTTTATGATGCTGTTTTTCCGTTCGGCAGGTGACAAATTGGAAAGAAACAAGTTGTTGGATTCGGCTTTTGAAGAGGCATTCATTGATCCTTGGAATAGATTCATGATTCAACGTTTGAAAATAACTAGTGAAGATATAGTTTGGGTGAAGGTTTTGGTAATTCCTCTTAGTGTAGTTTGGTATTAATTAGATGGAAAGCTGAGGAAGCAGTGAATGTTTTGATGTGTGAGTGATAAGCGCTAAAGATTTAGGGTGTTTGGCACTTAAAAGCATTCACGCGGAGCCCGTGGTGAGTGATGGGTCTTGCGTCACCATCGTTCCTTCTCCTCTGGCCATGGTCCCTTCCAGCTTCTGGTATCCCTATCCATTGCAACAAGAAGCCAAAAACTCCGATACTAATTGCACTCTGCAAAAGGACCACGCCATCTCCGACCCCACATGCACAAAAAACTAAAAACTAAATTTAAAAAAGATTCCACTCCCCTCCTCGCTTGTGCGCTTTTTCGTTTTTTTCCTTTAGCCCTTCCTCACACACTGCTCTTTTTCCTCCTTTCAAATTTGAACATTTCACACCAAACCTACGTAAAATCAGAAGTTACACTTTTCGTTGCTGCATTCCTCTCTTGCTTTTCTTCTTCCCACTTAAAATTAGGTTCCCTTTCCTTCCTTCACTGTTTCTATTCGCCTGATAAGTCTTAAAGTATTAACTATCTTTATTCTTTCCAAATACAGATAAAATATTCATTTCCTGCCTTTATTTTGAAACATCAATTTCTATTGTGTTGGTGCCAACTTCATTCAACTCATTCTTTCGTTCACCTTTTCTTAATTTCATTCGTCAATGTTGCCTCCTCCTCCTCCAAATTAGGGCAGCCATGTCGCCGGTCAGGACAATGACGGTGATCGCCGACGTCGTCTCCGACGAGGAAGAGGAGTACTCCTTCGCCGTCGCGTACAGCGGACCAGACCCGGCGTACGATATTCCCCGGGCAGTGCCTATCACCGTCGACATGATTCCGGTGGCGACAGCAGTCGCGGTATCTCAGGTTTCTTTCTCTGATGAGCTTTCGTTGCCGGTGGTGCAACCGCTTTCGGCGCCAGAGCTTCAATTCTCGAAGGAGCTAAAAACACCGAACTCTGAGCCCGCTGTTTCTCCGACGTCGGTGATCGCCTTCGACCGGAGCAACGACGGAGGCTCCGGCAGAACCACGGTGTCTCCGACGTCCGTGATCGCCTTTGGAGACGCCGCAGCGGAAGCCAATGACACGTGCGAGTTGAGTAGCGAAAACTCGTTTTCGGACAATTTAGGAACGGTAAGAGACTCGAGCGCGTTGTTGTTGAGGCATTCGAACTGCGCGAAGGAGAGTTTGGATTTCAACGATTCGAGCCAGCAAGATTACGCTTCCACGTTGAGTTCCGATTATCCATCGTCTCACATTTCTCCTTTGAAAACTAACTATCCCGAACCTGAATGCGACGGTAAACGAGGAGCTGTGGTGAGTTTCGAGGGGGATGAGCTGGAAGCGAAAGAGAGTGTTAAGAGAGAGAGTGCGAGGAAGGGGAAGAAAGGTTCGTGCTATCGCTGCTTGAAAGGGAATAGGTTAACGGAGAAAGAAGTTTGTCTGGTGTGTGATGCTAAGTATTGTGGGAATTGTGTGTTGAGAGCAATGGGTTCGATGCCGGAAGGTCGCAAATGTGTTGGTTGCATCGGGTTTCCTATTGATGAATCTAAGAGGAGTAGTTTGGGGAAGTGTTCGAGGATTTTGAAGAGATTACTTAATAATTTGGAGATTAGACAAATTATGAAGACGGAGAGGTTTTGTGAAGTGAACCAGCTTCCACCTGAGTATATTTGTGTGAATGGGAACGCTCTTTCTTTTGAGGAACTTGTCACGTTGCAGAGTTGTGCTGACCCTCCGAAGAATTTGAAGCCCGGGAACTATTGGTATGATAAGGTGTCTGGTTTTTGGGGGAAGGTATGTGTCTATTTTTTGGGAAAATTTGTATTGGTGTTGAATTCTTTGGTTTTACTGTTCTGATTGATTGTTTGTTTGTTTGTTTGTGTGAATTTCGCAGGAAGGACAAAAGCCTTGTAGAATTATTAGTCCGCATCTGAATGTTGGGGGTCCCATCAAACCGGATGCTAGCAACGGAAACACGCAGGTTTTCATTAATGGCCGGGAAATAACAAAAGTTGAGCTTCGAATGTTGCAGGTTCGAATTTCAATATATTTAAAAAGAATACAAAATTTTGAACGGCTCTATTGTGTATCTTGATTTTTAATTGTTTTTTGTTTTTTTAATTGTTATCTTTTTGGTTAAAAAATAAAAGTGGTTGAGAGGATTTTGTTTTGTTTGAGCAGTTGGCAGGAGTTCAGTGTGCTGGTAACCCACATTTTTGGGTCAACGAGGATGGTTCATACCAAGAAGAAGGACAGAAAAATACAAAAGGGTGCATTTGGGGAAAGGTAACGTTTTATTTTTTGTTTATTTATCTATTATTAAGCCAATGTTGAATTTGCATTATTACACTATTTTATTTCACTTTTTAGGCTGGAACGAAGCTTGTATGTGCTTTACTGTCGCTACCAGTTCCTTCTAATTCTAAATGTTCAAATTCATGTGGGTTTCTATCCTCCAATCTGGTTGCCAGACCAGTTCCTGACCACTTTGACCATGGAATAGTTCATAAGCTCCTTTTACTTGGTTCCACTGGGTCGGGAACAAGCACTATTTTCAAGCAGGTGATTTTTCATTTTATAATTGCGTTCAGCATATGTTCATCAAAATTATCATCTCTTAATTCAATTTGAAAAGAAACTAACTTTCTATGAGCAATCTCAAGTTTAAAGAGCGGTGGTTGATGCTATATGCTTATGCACAGGCACTTGAAGCATTAATTTAAAACTGTTTAGGTGTTTCTAAGTTCTACTTAATCCTCATCAATGTGCTGCTACGTAAAAAGTTCCGATAACATTACTTTCAATAGTTACCTACATTTTTTGTCTGCCTTTTACCTACATGGATGCATGTTGTTGCTGAAAGCCAAGAAAACAATGTATTTATAGAATTGTAAATGCTTGTGTCAGGCCAAGATTCTTTACAAAAGCACTCCCTTCTCAGAAGACGAACGTGAAAGTATAAAGTTGACCATTCAGACCAATGTCTACGCCTATCTTGGCATACTCCTTGAGGGTCGTGAGCGTTTTGAAGAAGAAAGCCTGGGGAATTTAAAGAAAAATCAATCTTCTGTGCTTGACACTACAGGTATCAGTTCTAATTTCTTCCTTCTCTGTACTCGTCCCTCCAAAATATATTAGAATCTATAGAATTTTGTTTCAGTAAGCTTTCTTTCGTTTATAGCACCACAATCTGATGCATAAAGCCATCCACGGTGCACCATCTACTTGTTGATCCCAACGTTATTATTCATTGAGCTTATATGTGTTTTTATGGTACCCTTATGTTTCATACTTCATAGTTTTTAGCCCCTTCACGTAACTCATTCCAATTGCTTTGAATATAAAATAAGTCTATAGGAGACATTAAATATGTTGATGCATTTCCAACCAAGAGAAAAAATGAATGTTGATGTGCAACTGATAGTGACAGAAATAATAGATGATTGCAGATTCCCGTACAAGAGACAATTAAATTTCACATTTAGCTTGTCCGTTTATACTGAAGATTGGTTGATATCATTATGGTTCAGGAACCAGTCCAAAACTTGGCGACAAGACAATTTATTCCATTGGCACAAGACTGAAAGCATTTTCTGATTGGCTTCTAAAAACTATGGTTGCGGGCAAGCTTGATGCTATCTTTCCAGCTGCTACTCGTGAGTATGCTCCACTGATTGAGGAGTTGTGGAATGATGCAGCCATTAAGGCCACCTATGAAAGAAGAAATGAAATAGAATTGCTACCAAGTGTTGCCAGTTATTTCTTAGAGCGGGTATGGATCATTCTGTTTTTTTGTGTTTATTTTCATCGCAAGTTTAATTTATACATGTACTCTTGTTCACTTAAGTGCACGAGTTTTGAATTGACTGACCATTGACATGTATTTGCTTTTCACTTGCATAACAAAAATGTTAAGAACACTATATATATATATATATTTTTTTTTTTTTTTTTTTTTTTTTTTTTTTTTATATTCATTGACAAACCAATGTAAAGAGTGAATATTATAATAAAATATAACTAGATATTATATGTAATAAATTATTTTATTTTTTTTATTGTTCAATTTGTTAGTATGTTACTGTTATATATAATCATCACTCTTATATAAATTATACATGTGATCGAAAGAGGTATTTCACTTTTTTTTTCTTCTTTAATATGGTATTAATAGTATTTTTTCACATCGATCCCAATAATATCATGGATGAAAACTCTTAACTAACTGCTTTTGGGTATGATTATGTGTATTCTAGAAGCCAGTCTTCTTTCTCAATGATTCAATGTTTTCTACTATTTTTATTAATCTTTTCTTTAAAAGTAGTTAAGATGATTGATTCATATGTCAGTATTCATGGAAAAATCTTGCATTACCTAATTTCTATATCGTTCCTGTATAGGTGTTGTTCAACTTTCTCTTATATTATTGTTTTATCTCGCATTATCTAATTCCTATATTATTCTATATTATTCATGTATTGTTCAACTTTCTCCTATATTATTGCTTTATGTTTTATATGTACCTCAATTGTTGTCTGTCAATGCTTTATTGGTTAAGAGTGATTTGTCCATCACTGTTCTTTTTTAATTCTTTTTTAAATCAATGTTTTTATCCAGGAGATGCTTGGAGTCTTACTGGTAATTTTATTGAAGGATTATATATGTTGTGTCTTTCAGCTAGTTCATTAGACTATTGAAATTCTATTTCGTTCATGACTAATACAAATCCTTTGTTTTTCTTTTCAGAGTATCCATTCTGGTAAGAATGTTTCTGTTTGATATTATAGATGGAACATGTGTCTGATAAAGTTCTTTGACTTTTGAGTGATGAAATTCTTTTTATATTTAACACAAATTTTCTAATTCCAATAATTTTGTCTAAGTTTAGAAGATTATTCATCATTTCACTCAATAAAGTATCTCAATCGTTAGTTGATATTGATTTGTAAGTCTTCTTTACAAAGCTTGACTAATGATTGTAACATGAATGACAATAACGTTTTATATGGATTCAAAACTGATAATTGATCATTATAAACTCTGAGAAGTTTGGCTCATGAAATCAACTTTGTCATCCTTTAAAAAAAATTAACATTTTTTGGTTATTTTAAAGTTTATAAGAGATGTTCTTTTCATCAGACATTTCAAGGAAGTTATTTCTTTCAGAGATTCTTTTTTTTTATTGACGATATAGTAAATCCTTTATCCATTAATAATCATTTGTCTTTAAATACTTTTGTTGTCCATCAATCTAATAAGCCTCACTGAAACATCAAGGTCTAGTACCAATGGACTTGAACTTTTTGGTCAAAAATCATATATAGAGTGTTTAAGAAAGTCTTTCATTTATCTGTGTTCATTATATCATGAGTTTTCATGTTTTGATGATGACTAGTACGAGTCTGGAGTCTGTACGAATCTATACAGTATGTCTTATGTCTTGGACACTTTTTTTTGTATTAGGGCTTGTGACACTCCTTAAGTATTCTTTTTAATATATTCATTCTTTACTCCTAAGAAAAAGTCAATGTTGATTCAATTGATAGATACAAAGCTCAATTGATAGCTAAAAGCTACACACAACAGTTTAAGATTGATTTCTCATCAAACACTTTCTCACTAGTGTCCAAACTTACTCTTGTAAGGATTTTATCAGTCATTGTTGTTACAGAAAATTGAACCTACAACAACTAGATATCAAAAATACATTCCTAAATGATGAGTTATCTAAGAAAGTATATGTGAATATTTCTCAAAGTTTGGAAACAACAACAATAGTTTGAAAGTCAAACAAGTCTATATATGAATTTAGACAAGACTTTATGCAAGTTCTCCTTATCATTGGTACAACATGGTTTTACAGTGTCTAAAAATTAGTATTCTTTGTTCACTTGCAGTTCTAGTTCTTCATTGGTCATTTTGCTGGTTTATATGGATGACACCATCCAAGTAGACCTTTATTTTTTCTTGTGTTAACAAAGTATAGTTGGCATTGAGTTCCTTGTTTAAAACATAGATTCTTGATTCTCTCCAATACTTAGTTTAGGAATTGTCAGATCCAACAAGGTTATTTTCTTGAGTCAAAGAAAATATATTTTATCTTTACTTAATGATACTGATTGTGCTTGTTATCCTCTTTTAAGGCCTTATAACAAGCATAAAGAAAATATGTATGATTCCAAACTTTCCAAGTCCAATGGTCTCAAGTCTGCAACTCACATCTTAATAATCACAAAGTTAGACTTTTCTTATAAAACAGAATTTGTCAATATATACATCACTTATGAGAGCATTGCTAGAAAGTTGTGAAAGGAAATGAGTTATTTACAAGACACCATTGATTATGAGCTTGAATTCGATTTTGATGACAGAAAATCTACAGTAAGATATTATGTCTATCTAGGAGATAATCTTATTTTTTGGTTTTCATAAAATCAAAAAGTTGTGTCAAGAAGTAGTTTGTTGTGATAATCTTGATGTAATTTTATTAACAAAAAATAATATTATACAATCCAAGATGAAACATTTTGAGTTTTACTCTATTTTATCTGTAACAAATTTATTGAAAGTGTCATTACAATTTTAAGTAATTGATATTCTAATCAAACCATAACATATTCTATATGGATCCAAGTCTGATAATTAATCATTGAAAACTCTTAGAAATTTGGCTTGTGAAACAACTTTGTCATCATTTGGAAACAAATTTGCTCATCTAGTCATTCCACCATCCATTTTTGTGGTTATTCTAAGGTTTACAATAGATACAAATACTAAAATTTAAAGACTATACATATTTTTATTTCAAGAGATGTATTTTTCATCAGACATCTCAAGGAAGATATTTCTTTTAGAGATTTTTCCTATTTTATTGATGATATGGTAAATTCTTTATCAATTAATAATCATTTGGCCTTGAATACTTTTGTTGTTTCTCAAATTAGTGAGTCACATTGTGCATCTAAAACATCAATGTCTAGTTCTGATGGACTTGAAGTTTTAAACATATATAGAGTGTTTAAGAAATCCTTTTATTTATCTATGTATAATCCAACACTTCACACCCTTATCTCTTCGAAGTTTTTATTCTCTGAAGAAACTCAATCCAAAATACAAGACCTTTATGAATCAAATTTTCACTACTTTTGAGCCTCATTTGAGGCTTAAGTCTATCATCAAAAAATTTCCTACCCTAAAGGAAGAGAGATCTTAAGGCTCAAAAGATTAAAACTTTGAAAGATAATGACACTTGACTTTAGTTTCTTTACTTCAAGACAAACAGGGCATAAAGTATAGGTGGGTTTTGAAATTGAAATACAATGTTGATTTAATTATGCCTAGAAGTGCTGATCAGAAAGGGTGACTCTAACTATTAAGTCATAGGTTGCTACTTGATTACCTGCTAATGTCATTTTATGTGTTTGTATGAGTTTTCATGTTTTGATGATGAGTAGTACGAGTCTGTACAAATCTGTACAATATGTCTTGGATACTTTTTTTTGTATAAGGATTGGGACATCCCTGAAGTGTTCTCTTTAATATATTCATTCTTTGTTGTACAAAAAAAAACAATGTTGATTCAATTGATATATGCAAAGCTTAATTGATAGCTAAAGGCTACACACAACAATCTAAGATTGATTTCTCATCAAACACTTTCTGACTAGTGTCCAAACTTACTTTTATAAGGGTCTTATCAGTCATTGTTGTTACAAAAAGTCGGAACCTACAACAACTACATATCAATAATGCATTCCTAAATGGTGATTTATCTAAGAAAGTATATAGAATATTTCTCAAGGTTAGGAAACAACAACAATAGTTTTAAAGTTAAACAAGTCTATATATGAATTTAGACAAGACTTTATGCAGGTTCTCCTTATTACAACATGGTTTTACACTGTTTAAAAATTAATATTCTTTGTTCACTTATAGTTCTTGTTCTTCATTGGTTATTTTGTTGGTTTATATGGATGACTCCATTCTAGTAGACCCTTATTTTTCTTGTGTTAATAAAGTATAGTTGTCATTAAGTTCCTTGTTCAAAACAAAGATTCTTGATTCTTTCCGATACTTAAGTTTGGAAATTGCCAGATCTAAAAGTGTTATTTTCTTAAGTCAAAGAAAATATACTTTATCTTTGTTTGATGATACTGATTGTGCTTGTTATGCTCTTTTAAGAACCTATAACAAGCATAAAGCATGTATGATTTCAAACTTTTCAATTCCAATGGTCTTTGCAACTCACATCTTAATATATCACAATTACAAAGTTAGACTTTTCTTATTTCACAGAGTTTGTCAATACATGCATCATCTATGAGAGTATTGCTGGAAAGCTATGAAAGGAAATGAGTTATTTACAATACACCATTGACTATGAGCTTCGGTTCAAAATGTTTAATCAACTCATTCTTCAAGCTTCATTTGATTATGATTGAAAATTCGATTTTGATGACAAAAAATCTACAACAGGCTATATGTCTATCTGGGAGATAATCTTATTTCTTGGTTTTCATAGAATCAAAAAGTTGTGTCAAGAAGTAGTTTGTTGTAATAATCTTGATGTACTTTTATTAACAACAAATAATGTTATACAATCCAAGATGAAACATTTTGAGTCTGACTCTATTTTATCTGTAACAGAGTTATGAAAGTGTCATTCATTTACTTATACAATTTCAAGTACATGATACTCTAATCAAATTTCTCTCTCTTCATGTCTTTTACAACTAACTCATAGTTAATCCCAAAAGCAATGGGTGGTGTAAAGGAAAAAAAATGAAAGTTAAGTAAGTTTTTTTTCTCTTTGAACTAGAATTGTCATTATTTTCTCATTTTTAGTTTCATATATATAATGATTTTGTGGGTTTACGTATGATGTTTACATATTAATAAAAAATTTGTTTTTCTTTCTTATATTCATTATTTTTTTTCTATGTCTAAGCTTAACAACTTAACAACTTACGCTCTCTGCGAGTTTGCCACATCTACAACACATCATTTGTCTGCATCATATAATGCAGTTCTAATGGTGAACAGTTCACCTATTGAAGCCGTGATAGGTGACCATCTACAACAACAATGTTTTGTGTTTGGTTAGTTGTGAGACTATGATAAATGTGTTATATGTAATACATTGTGATTGATGATAAAATATGATTTAGAACTAGGTAATAAGTAAATATGGTACAGGTTAAACCATAATGATGTATGAAGGAGATCAATTCAAAAATTAAAATTGTAATGCATAATGAACCACATATTATGTTGGCACATGGTAGATTCCATCATTTTTATATCATACACATGTCTTAACTATTTGTGTATTATATAAGAATGTGAATTCCCAACACTACATTATAGACTTTTTATATCAATTATTTTCACTATTTTTGAGCCTCAAGTTTATCATCAGAATTCCTTACCCTGAAGAGAGAGATGTTATAGCTTAAGAGATTAAGATTTTGAAAGATAATGACACTTGACCTTTAGTTCCTTTACAACAGTTTGAAAGTTAAACAAGTCTATGTATGAATTTAGACAAGACTTTATGCAAGTTATCCTTATCGTTTCATGATTTTACACTATCCAAAAATTAGTATTCTTTGTTCACTTATAGTTCTGGTTCTTCATTGGCCATTTTACTGGTTTATATGGATGACATTCATCCTAGCAAACTCTTATTCCTTTTGTGTTAACAAAATATAGTTGATATTGAGTTTCTTGTTCAAAACAAAGATTTTTTATTCTCTCTAATACTTCTTAAGCTTGAAAATTGCTAGATTCAACAAGATTATTTTCTTAGTCAAAGAAAATATACTTTATGATATTGATCTTGTTTGTTATCTTTTTTAAGGTCTTATGACAAACATAAAACAAATATGTATGATTCCATACTTTCAAACTCCAATTGTTGTAAAAAGAAATTTGAGTTATTTACAGGGCATCATTGACTATGAGCTTCCATTTAAGAAGTATAATCAACTTATTCTTTTAGCTTTGGTTGACTATGATTGAAAAATTAATTTTGATGACAGAAAATCTACAATAAACTATTATGTCTATCTAGGATGTAACCTTATTTATTTATTTTTATAAAATTGAAAAGTTGTGTCAAGAAGTTATTTGTTGTGATAATCTTAATGTAATTTTATTAGTAATAACTCATGTTATACAGTCCAGGATGAAACATTTTGAGTTTGATTCTATTTAGTCTGTAACAAAGTTAATAAAAGTATTGTTCATATCATTTATTTACTTATACAATTTCGAATGACTATATTCTAATCAAATCTGTCTCTAGTGCTCATGTCTTTCACAACTAATTCATGGTTAACTCCAAAAATAGTGATTTAAAGGTGGTGTAAAGGAAAAAAATGAAAGTTAAGTAGGTTTTTATAGCTTTCAATCTTTTTTTTTCTTTGAACTTTAACTTTCATTATTTTTTTCTTTTAATTTCATACATATTAATAGAACATTTGTTTTTCTTCCTTATATTCATTATTTTTTTTTTCTGTATCTAAGCTGTTAGCTTATGCTATCTTGAGCTGCCTATAACATTATTTTTTTCATTATTGTTTTGTCTGCATCATATATCCAATGCAGTTCTAAGGGCAACAGATCACCTGCAATCTTGAACTCGTAATAAGTACCATTTACAATAACAATGTTCTGTGTTTGGTTACTTGTGAGACTATAATGTAAGTCTTCGGCATATAAAAAAAACTTGAAATGTGATTAATATAATTTCTTTTTATCAAGATTCTTATTTTATTGAATGTATAAAACATGTAAAAATGTGATTAAAACTATAACAATTGTTAACAAATATTTTTTTATTTGTTTCCAGACAGATTATTAACAAATGTCGATTTAAATAACTTTATCTTATCAATTTACTGATATAAAAATTTATTTCTCATCAATCATTTAGCCCCAAAATCTAACTTAATTACATATGTTTTGTTTTAAGATTTAAATTAAAAAAATTAATGTGCTTTAAATATTTGTTTTATTATAAGAAGAGTGAAGAAATATTTAAAAGCCAATAATATTAGAATAAACAATTGCAATAAAGGTGGACAAAAAATATAAAAAAAACTGTAGAATATAAAAAATTGTTAATTAATGATTTTGTTAATTTCTAAACGTGACAAGATAGTTCATTATTAACTTTCATATCTAAATAAACATAAAACAAGTCAAAAATAATATTACAGAGTCTTGAGAAATAAAAAATTAAAATTAATTAATTAATAAGTGAACCTATTTTTTCTTTTTTTGTTTATGTAGACTTTCTCAGTTACCCTAATCCTTGCTAGAGGTAATTACTATTCTAGCCACACAAATTGCAAACATTTATGTTCCCTAGGGAAAAAGGTGTGGATATTTTTGGAAACAAAAACATGACATTTGGTTGTTATATAAGAGTGAACAGACACAGATGAAAATACACTGCATTTGCCATCAGAAAACATCAGCAGTATCATACTATGTCAAGCAAAAACTCAGAGCTCTCAGAGGTCACAGAGATCTCAGAGCTAGAGGAGGTAACTCAGCCTCAAGCTCAGGGAGAAGATATTGTCAACAATGCTCAAAGTGAATCCATCATTTCAAAGGAACTGCATGCTGCTAGTTCATCACATCTCAAGTTTCCTGATGGTGAGCTTGTGGATGAAGAACTCCTTGGATCTAACCCTCCTGATGCTGACAAGGTACATCTTCTCTTTTTCACTATCAAGTGTTGTTTATTCATTCATGCATGCATGTATAATCTATTACTGTCATCTTCAGGAGAGTTTCTGGATCTACCTAAAACACCATAGTGAAAGATGACACAGTTTAAGAAGCATTTGGATCTTCTTTCTTTGCTATTGTTTCACCCATCAAGTATTGTTTATCAATTCATGCATGCATGTATAATCTATTACTGTCATCTTCAGGAAGGGTTCTGGATCTACCCAAAACACCATAGTCAAAGATGACACAGTTTTGGAAGCATTTGGATCTTCTTTCTTTAGTATTGTTTCACCCATCAAGTATTGTTTGTCCATTCATGCTTGCATGCATAATCTATCATTGCATCTTCAAGAAAGATTTCTGGATCTACCCAGATGACACAGTTTAGGAAACACTTGGATCTTTTTCCTTTACTATGGAAAACTGTTTTGACACTTGCTCAGAGTTTAATTGGTTTTTACCTTTGTATGAAGATATATTTATTCTGTCATAAAAGTGTTAGTTTTTAAATGTTAGTTTTTAACCCTTTTGTTTCTCTTGATTTTTTTTTCACATTTATGTGATTTGAAGCTGAAACATTTATTTTTTTGAATGAACATTATTATCTTGGTGTTGTTTCTTCTTCCAATGTACCTAAAAAAACTGCAAAGAAGTTGCTTAAAGTTCTCTCAGCTTTGATTTCGAAGCTATATTTTCTGCAGAATCTGGGAGGGCAGCAATTAGGGTCCTCCATGGAAGAGATAAGCAGTCCAGGGTCCTGTGAAAGCTTTGTTGAACCAAAGGTGAGTTTCAAAACTACAAACTTTATATAAGAATAAAAGACCAATCATGTATTTGATGTAACAAATTGAATGTCTTCAGAAGAAACGTGTGAAGAAGAAACATGTGAAGCTGGAGGATAATGAGAACAGAACCACACCAAACACGGTAGCCTGGTTTCGGATTAGAGGCCTTGATGACTGGAGGGTTTACGTTGATGGTGTCCCTATGACAGAAGCTGAAAGGCTCAGATGGGACCAAATCTGGGCTGCTGCGAGAGAAGAAAGACGCAGATTGGCCTAAGCATCTAAGCCAAACTAAGGTAAGTTTGAAATAATGTAATACTACTGTCATGTGATTCAAGCTTTTTAAAACCATTTGTTGATTTTTATTATTCAATTTTGCAGGGTTGGATGAGGCTGTTGGGAGCTGAGAAAAGCTGAGAATAGGAATATTCAACTTGAACTTATCTTAAATAAATTTTATGATACAGACATTTGCTTGAAGTTGTCTTAAATAAATTTTATGCAGACATTCTATGTTAAGAAGTGTATTTTGTATTTTGTATCAGTGTTTGGATTGCACGTGGGAGCAACTTCCAATACACTGGGTAATGATTGTGGTTTTGATTTCAATATTGAGGTTTTTGCTTTTGCATGTCTATCATATATATGTCTATCATATATGCATGTTGACATTAATTGTTTTTGTCGAAAGAAAATTGTTTTATCAGTACCACACATTGCATACTTACACAAATGTTTTTGAAAGTTCTATAATTTAGAACCTTTCTAAAAGGTAATATAGAACACTGAAGCCAAATCCCTTTATGAAGCATTGTTGATTCTTGTTGACAGAATAGGAAGGAATTTGCTTGTCTTCTATTTTGTGGATCCATACAATTATATTTCATGTTGTTTGTTGTTTGCATGTTAAACTTGAAAAGTTTGCTTATACAGCCTTTTCCTTTTAATTTGAAAAGCAAAAGTTGTGGACGAAAAGAAAGTAGAAAAAAAAATCTTTAAAAAAAAACAATCTTTTAGAATTTGGAACGAATTATAAAAGATTGGCACAAATATGTCAAGAGGACGTGGTATTAGTGACCAACCACTTTCAATCAGAATTAACAACCTTTTATAAATGAATAAAATGTTAATTAATATTAAACTTTCTTTTGGATATGATGAATCTATTTGGTTTTATGGTTAGAATTGTTTTAAGCTGAAACGAAATCTTAAGAAATATATAAATGAGAACCTATCTGAAAAAACAGTGCATTCAACAACTAAAACTGAAAAAAAGAAAAAAAAAACAGTGCATTTTAGTACATTCTAAGACTAAACTTAATATAAATTGAAAAATTGATGTTTATGATTTTCAACTTGCTATGGAAAGGATAATGAGAAAGATTTTTTTGCAATATATCAACTATTTAGTATTTGATCTTCACATGAGTAAGAATTTGTTTGTGAAATTTTTGCAATATATCAACTATTTAGTGTTTGATCTTCACATGAATAAGAATTTGTTTGTGAAAAGTTTGTAAATAAAGTAATAGTGAATATCTATATGATTGGACTTGGTCATGATGGAACATACTATAATCTTTGAAGAGTTAAAATGATTGAATAATAGGCACAGTCAAAACTATTTTACTAATCACTGAGTGAGGATAACACATGATACTATGTTTCTGTCAAAGATGTGGACACAATGTCTTAATTGACAAACCTTCAAGAAATCAGAGAAACACCAAGATAGTTCATTTTTTGGTGTTTAAACAGTTGCTTCAGTTTGTTGTAGAATGAGAAGAAGAGACCTTGACCTGGAGGAGACTTCAAATAATATAACAGATGATGGTGTAAAGGTAATGTCATGGATGAAAATTGTAACAGATCATAGTGAACTACTCCTTGTGGTATGATTATGTCTACTCTAAAGGTTAGTCCTCCTTCTTTTTTCAGTGGTTCAGTGTTGTCTGCTATTTCTACTAATATTTTGCTTAAAGGTAGTTGAGATCATTAATTCATATTTCACTCATGTAAAACTCTTGCATTACCTAATCCAAATATCATTTTTATAGTAGTTATAGGCTTTGGTCAACTTTCTCCTATATTGTTACTTTATAATGTTTTGTGTGCATCTCAATTCAATGTTAAATGTTATCTATCAATGCTTTATTGGCTCATAGTGATTTGTCCATCACTTTTCTAAGTTATTTTTTATTTAGGAGTTGCTTCACTCAAAGATGAGTGTTGATGGTAATCTTATAGAAAGATTATACATGGTAAATGCTTTATTGATGATATGGTAAATACTTTATCTACTAATTTTTATAAGTTATTTTTTATTTAGGAGTTGCTTCACTCAAAGATGAGTGTTGATGGTAATCTTATAGAAAGATTATACATGGTAAATACTTTATTGATGATATGTGATGATATGGTAAATACTTTATCCATTACTGATCATCTGTCCTTAAATATATTTGTTGTTCATTAATCCAATAAGCCCCATGGTGCATTTGAAACATCAATGTCTAGTACTGATAGACTTTAAGTTTTTAATCGAAAATCATACAGAGTCTAAGAAATCCTTTTATTTATCCACGTGTGTTCTAATACCTCGCACCTTTATTCCATTCAAAATTTTTATTCTCCCTCGCACCTTTATTCCATTCAAAATTTTTATTCTCTAGATAAACTCGATCCAAAGTAAAAAAACCTTTATGAATCAAACTTTTACTATTTTTGAGCCTCAAGTTTATCATCACACAATTTCTTACCTTGAAAGGAGAGATGTTATAGCTTAAGAGATTAAGACTTTGGAAGATAATAACATTTGACCTCTAGTTCCTTTACCTTAAGACAAACACTGCATAAGGATCGGATGAATTTTTAAATTGAAATATAATGTTGATGATTGAATTGACAAATTCAAGACTTGATTGGTAATTAAAGGTTACATTAGGATTGATTTCTCCTCAAACACTTTCTCACCAGTGAACAAACTTACTCTTGTAAGGATCTTATTTGTCATTATTGCTATAAAAAACATTAAAGTCTACATATTATTAATAATGCATTCTTAAACGTGAGTACTCCATAGAATTAAAAAAACAACAATTTAGGAGTAAAAAGTGTATATATGAATTTAGGCAAACCTTTACACAATGGATATGCAAGTTTGTCTTATCATTATTACAACATGGTTTTACGTTTAAAACTTATTATTCTTTGTTCACTTAAGGTTTTTCTTTTTCACTGGTTATTTGAATGACAATGACATTATTCTAGTAAATCCTTATTTTTTTTGTTAATAAAGTACAACTGTCTTGAATTTCTTGTTTTAAATAAAGATTCTTGATTATTTTCAATATTTTTTAGACTTCAAAAATTACTAGATCCAACAACAATCTTTCGATGTTGAATCAGATAAAATATTCTTTATCTTTATTTGATGATATTGTCTGTGTGTTATCCTCTTTTAAGGTTATAACAAGGTTATAACAAACATAAAGCAAATATGTATGATTTTAAACTTTTCTAACTTCAGTTATCTCAAATGTGTAACTCACATCTCAATATATCACTGTCACAAAATTGGAGTTTTTATGAAAGGCTGTGAAAAGAAATTTATGACATTTACAAGACACCATTTACCATTTGCTTCATTTTAAGAAGTCTAATCAACTGACTCTTCAAGTTTTTTCTGATTATGATTGAAAAAATGATTTTGATGATAAAATATCTACAAAATGTTGTGTGAAAAAGTAATTTGTTGTGATAATTTTGTTTACAACAAATTGCATTATACACTCAATAATGAAAATTTTTTATTATGACCTCTATTTTTTCAACAACAAACATTGAAGGATTGTACTTGTTATTCTAACCATTTATTTACTTATACAATTTAAAATGGCTGAAATTCTAACTTAATTCATCTCTAGTCTACAGGTCTCTACATATGGTTAACTACAAAGGTAATATGAGTCTACAGGTAGTGTAAAAAATAAGAACTTAATTACCCTTTCACACCTGTCAATATTTTTTCTCCTTAAACTACAATTATCATTGTTTCTTCTTTTAATTTCATTTATATTATGATTTTGTGCATTTATTTACTTTATATTACATATTAATAAAAATATTTCATTATTATTTTTCCCCACTTTGTTTAAACTTAAGAACTTATGTTCTCAATGGGCTGCCTAGGACTAGATACTGTTTACACTCAACTTTTTTTACTATTATTCTAATAATTTTTTATACCATTTAATTACAAATTTATTTACCTGTGTGTCTGTACATAGTTTTTCAATAAACTGTAGAATACAAAAAAATTGTTAATTAATGATATCATTAGTTTTAAAAGATAAAACTGACAGAGCATCATTATTAACTTTAAAAACTTTAAACAAAAATCTAAAGTCAACAATAATAAATACAGTCTTGGGAAAATAAAAAATAAAAACTTAATTATTATAATTTTTTTTTTAAATTAGACTCTTGAAATACCCTTAACCTAACAAGTGTTAATTCTTATTACAGACACTTCAGTACACTGCCGTAAGCATCCCAAAACCACTGTACCATTCCATGGCCTGCAACAACAAAAACTTAGAGCTTGCCGTTGTTCCAAGCGAATCCCACCTTTCAAGTTCTCTGCATGATGGCAGTTCATCACGTTTTCAGCTTCCTGAAGGGTGGATTGTGGAGGAAAGACCTCGTCGCTCAAAGCCTGGTTTTGTTGATAGGGTACTTCTCTTTCTCACCCATCAACCATTCTTTATTCATTCATGCATGCATGTATAATGTATCACTGTCATCTTCTGGATCACTGTACCATAGTTGAATATCACACAGTTTAGGAGTGTTTCTGGATCTTTTTCCTTTGCTATGATTAACTCTCTCTCTATATTGTCAAATAATGTTATCATCAGTTCATCAGTTTATGCTGTTTTGATGTGATTGTTGCAAAAATGCTGTTTTGGCACTTGCTTAGTGTTTCATCAGTTCATCAGTTTATGCATGTGTATAATGTTAGAAGAGTTTAGATCTTTGAATGGATATTAGTGTGATGAAAGATTAGTTTTTGACCCTAGACTGGGGATTAATCTGGGATTTGTACTTTCTAATATTTTGCCATTTTGTGCAAATTATTAGTGTTTCATCAGTTTATGCATCTTTGAATGGATATTAGTATGATGAGAGATTAATTTTTGACCCTAGACTGGGGGTTGATCTGAAATTTGTACTTTCTAATATTTTCATTTTGTGCAAATGATTAGTGTTTCATCAGTTTAT
>Ga0123340_1001571_pt1 | contig 19154 bp, 12 predicted proteins | sample SirMexnodulemix_FD_89961 | JGI IMG/M metagenome (GOLD analysis project Ga0123340, IMG submission 89961) | Root nodule microbial communities of legume samples collected from Mexico - Siratro Mexico nodule mix | ecosystem: Host-associated > Plants > Roots > Nodule | place: Mexico: Nepantla... | reverse complement strand
TTTTTTTTTTTTTGAACTTCTGCAGAGATTTCAGAAAATAAATCCTCAGAAAAGAAACTCCAAGCTCTTAAACAGAGAAGTTGGGTATCAGAGAAACTGCGATTTCTCTCACATTTTGAAGTGATTCAATGGTTACTAACAGTAGCTGCCAGTTCCACTTGTCGATTCGATGGGGTTTCGTCAGCGAAAAATCCCTGTTTTCTCTCAAGCGATTATGGGTTCCTGTGAAAAATCCAGCTTTTTTGGATTCAAATTTGGTTTGGATGAGAAACTGAGGGTGTGTGTTGTAGCTATCGGTGTGGCTGTGATTGGAATGGGAATGCTCCTTTGCGCGCCCCATTTATTCTTGTGGTGCTTCCAAGTGGGTTTTCATCATGGAGAAAGTGTTATAGAATGCTTGTTGAAGATGGAATCAAATTTATCTAAAAATGCTTGATGTTTGTTTCACAGCTGAAACTTCCACGAACAGGGATGGATGATGGAACTTTGAAGATATTGGAATCTCCTATTTAAACCCAGAAGTCAAGGTGAGATTTTCGCCACTAAAATCATGTTACTCTTCCTAATGATACAACTCTTTGATTTCTGCACATTGTGTTCACTGGGCTGTTTTCGTCTTTATGCCTGAAAATATGCAAGTTTGTGTGATTTTGTATCTTGCAAGAAAAAAATGCATAACTAAGGTTGAAGTATCTTGCAGTCTTAGCCCACGAAGGGTGGCACTTTCACTTTGGACTATTTAGAGAATAGCTCACTTGGGAGGAATCTCATTCGGATTAGGTACAATCTCTCTCTATATCTTCTATATATATATATATATATGTGTGTGTGTGTGTGTATGTATGTAATTTGTGGAGTTTGAATTGTTGGTACTCCTCATGTCTTCTTTAGTAAGGTTGCCTGATACAAAATCTGATACATATCTGATGTTGGAAGAATCCATAGTCTAATCTAGGGTATGTAATTTTCATGTTAAATAATATATTGATTTAGTCTTTAACCTTACTAAATGATATTGTATGATTCATATAACTTACCTCGCTTTGTAGGATAAGGCTTTTGTTGTTGTAATCTTTTCATGTAACATTTGCATGAAATTTTTGATGTCTTTATTCATGGCCCAATGAATATATCCTCTCCAGTATCTTAAAAGTGTAGTTAATTTTGGGGTTTTGCCCACCTTGATCTATATAATCTGATATCTACTAGGACACATCAGACTAAAATTCATCTATTTTGGTTATGCTGTTTGGGTTTATTTTGGCACCCTGTTTGCAACTAATTTGAACCAAATCTTTTTGTGGCAAAGTGTTGAGTCTCTGCAGTTAGCATAGTAGAGTTCAAACATTTGAATTTAAATTAATTAATAATGGATGAAATTCTATAGTTGGGTTGTTTGCATTAGGCTCGGTCTATTTTCTATCCTCTTCCAAATAGTGTTACCCTTATCTTAATCTGCTACTATTCCACACATTTCACAGGATTTTCTTTTCTGCTCATCTTTTGTGAACTTTGTTTAAACCTTTCGTGCTTTTAGAGCTTCTAAGTTTTGTTAAGCACAACAATTCAATTTCTGTACCCTGTTTATGATAGCCAATCACCATTTCTGCAATGAATTGAATTTTGACCTTACATTTATAGTCCAAAACAAGGGTCTTAAGTTTTGTTACCATTAGTATCTTAAGGAGGAAAATCAATAAAGTGATATAAAGTTCAGATTATAACTGAATTGATTTCACATTTGCACAAAATCAGATGTTTTTAGAAAAGAATTTCTAGTTGTTGCTATGCTATTGGTATATATGGCTATCTAGAAACAACATTTTGATGAGGATGCTTTCCATTTTCGCCTTTGATAATGTTCTTTTAAAAAACTGTCACATAACGATATCATTGGAAAATAACTAAAAATCTTCGATTAAACTTTTACATTCTTTTTTTTCAATAAAGATTCCTATCTTCAAAGATGTAGGTTTGGTGAATTATTGTTTATGGGGCAGTTGAGGTATCTCCATTTGGTGAACCTGGCCATTTCTTTGAAGAGCAAAGTATTTTACAAATAGAAGCTTTTACAAAAGCACGCATATGCTTTTCTTTAAAATTGTCTTTCAATATAAAAAGGGAAAAACATTAAAGTCTGAGCTGTTGAATTGGATCACTTGGATAAAACTACTCATAAAGTTCTGATTAAATAATTTCATACAAAACACAAGTAAATCCATTTATTTACTGGTGGTGACAAAACAATCCATTTATCCATTCTTCATCCAGAAGTAAATCTATCCATTATAAAATATTGAAATAATGAATTGGATCAAATCCTTTTTGTGAATGGTTAATAGTTTGTTTATTATGTAAAAAAATCCAAGGGATCCTCTATCAATATTTAACGGATCAAAATTAATCCAACTAATGTTTTAACAATTAAAGTTTTTCTTAAATTTACATTTTTAAAATTTTTTGAGATATATATTTTAAAATTTGTTTTACAAGTTTTTTTTAATTCTCATATATATACACTTTTAATAATTTATTTTTAATATTTTTAAAATATATTATTTTTTAGGAATGAATTGAATTTCCATACATTAAAAAATTGTTAATGAATTGATCAAATTGGATTTTTATTAAATAGATATTTTTTAATGGTTTAAAGTGAATTAATGAATTATTTTATCCAATATATGTAATTCGAAATAAAATTTATCCAATTGTGTGCCACCCTTATAAATGGTACTGGTTGCTAGAGCTGGGGAAATGCTCAATGATCGCTAATACTGATTCCGATGAAATCGCTGCAAAACATATTTTTTCATAAAAATTAAAATGTTTTAAACAAATTATATTTTAAATTTATGATAAATAATTTATATTATGATGCAAACATTATCAAATTCATAGAAATGATTTGCCATAGCTTTGAAAACTACAATGCATAATAAAATATTATGTAACTAATTTTCTTTATAAAAATTGATTCGACTAAAGAAAACTAAAAATTAAGTTCTCTAGAGTTTGGCTTTTCTTCTTAATTAGTTTGTAATTTCAGCTTGAGGGCATTACAAGAGTTTATGTGGAGCTCATTTGAGATTATGAAACTGATTAATAACCTTGATCATCGCTTAAGTGATTTTTATTAAGAATCTGTTTATGCAAATGCGTCTTTGCTAATTCAAAAGTAACTAAGCACCACGTGATCTTAAATGTTTCATTAGCCTTTTTGTTTTATTAATATCTTCTGAATAAATCACAGAATTTTTCTTTTAGGTTCAGTCTCCTTCAATGAAGAAAAAGAATTCATCCTTTTCTTTTCTTAACACTCATTCTTGCTCTGGTTAAGCAAAGAATTTGCCCTCCCTTTTCCTCATGATTAAAATTCTCGCAAAGTCTATATGTAGTTTAAGATCACTGTTTTGTTGACACAAAGAAACCATTAACAAAAACAAAGGCAATTTCTCTTTTCAGTGAATTCAAACCTTTCTCAGAAATTTATCAGCCATTTTCTTAAAAATTTACATCCCACTTTGTTATTTATTTACCTTTGCTTTTTTAAATTTGTAATTTGGCTAGAACATATTTAAAAACAAAAAAAAGGGTTATTTTCTGCATTTTATGCTGTAGTGTTTTCACCGTTGTGTTTTAAATTTGTTATTTGATTGAACAAATTGAAAAAAAAAATCAAAAAAATAAACTGTTTGTTTTTCCCATTTTATTCTGTTCTGTGGTTTGTTCTCTATCATTTGTGTTTTCTAAGTTTATTGTGTTGTGCAAAATTGTTTCAAAGCAAACTTCAGAAATAGAAGGAAAAAAAATTGATCTTTTCTGTTCATTACGTTCCAGTTTGGTCTTTTTATCCTTTGTATTTTTGTTATTTGGTAGCATAAATTTAAAATTAAACAAAAAAAGCACCTACTTGAACCTCATTGAATACGACCTTGCTAAATTCCAAAATCAAGTGAAGCTGAATAGCTGTTCCAAAAACAGGAAGAGGAAAACAAATTCTTTTTGGAGTCGTTCCTCTGAATCACCGTTTCAAGTGAAACTAAGAGCTGCAACGAAACAGGAAGAACTCCATTGGTATGTAATACAAAGAAGCTGTTCCATAAGATTGCACTTTTATGTTGTTAACTTACTCTTTTTGTTTCTTTAAGATTCTTTTCATTGGCTGTTCCAGTACATTCCAGCATTATATATTTGTTTCAATTATATTTTGATTAGGAGGGATTAACATTACAAGTTATATAATTTTAAAAACATTAAATTTCTCTATCTTTGACATATTTAAAGTGAACACTGAATAACAACAGATCATCTACTTGTAGTACGTATGTTGCTTTAGGATATATTAGACATTTTTATTATTTATGTTTTATATCATTTAAACAATAGTTTTGTTTCCCTTTCCTCCTCTAGCAAGGAGCTCTTACGCCTAGCAAAGTGGTAAGGCAAATACTTTATGAATATTGTCATTTTCCCCCTTCTCATATGTAAATGAGTTATTTGCTAGATAGGATTAAGAATTTGTGTCCTTAGAGCAGATAAAGGGATGACAATAGTGCAGACTATACTTGTCCTTGTTCCTGAAGTAAAAACCCATTTCCATCCCTAACGCCGTCCCTAATACATGACGAGTATGAAATTTATCTCTCATCCTTGTCCTCATTTGACAACGGGTATATCCTGTGCCTGTACTCTTCCAAATATTTATTAAGGATTTTGTTTTTTAAAAATAAAAGCAAAGGGAACATGATATTATCAAGAATTTAATACTAAAATGATACACATTTTTTTCTCTTTAATATTAAATAATAATAAAAAAGTTATAATTGGATAAATTTAGAAATTAGAGGACTAAATAAAGTGTTTTAGTAATTTAAAACAAGATGGGTATAGGATTGAGACACTATATACATACTCATCCCTAATCTTGTACCCCATTTAAAAAGTTGTCCCATGCCTGGTCAATCCTGGAATTCCAAATCAACATCGGAATTAGTTTGGACAATACATGTCGGTACGAGTTTATTTGCTATCCCTAAATGAACATTTGATTATCTATTTATAATGAATAATAATTATATAATTAGGGAATAATAACATGGTATGCTGGCCATTCAATCAAGAAGAAATTAAACTCATCCATAAAGTTGATCAGAAGACTGTTACTGTGAGAAAGCCGAAGAAAAAGACGAAGAACAAAATGGAAAGAAAAACAGAGCATTGGTAAAATTCAATTGACTACCAAAGCATACAACTGTACACACGATATATAAGCGTCTAGAATCAAAATGAAAATAGAACTAATCGCCTAACCAAAATAAAAGGGTTAGACGACCAAGACAAGACAAGTCTAACCAAAACTAGATGGTCAACAAAGACTAGACAGTCAACAGAGACTGTCTACTCCGCGAAGACTGTCTAATGCAGAGTACACGGTCAAACAAGGGCTAGACGTTTAACGGAGACCATTTACTACATGAAAAACTAAACAAACAAAGGTTTATCAACCCCCCTCAAGCTGGAAATAGATATTTGACATTCCCAGCTTGGTACACATGTTTTTAAAGGCAGCAGCAGCAAGAGGTTTAGTGTAGATGTCAACAACTTGGAGGGATGAAGCAATGGGAAGAAGCTTAAGAAGACCTTCGTTAACTTTTCTCTCGAACAATATGACAGTTAATTTTAGTGTGTTTTGTTCGCTCGTGGAAGACTTGGTTTGCAGAAATCTAAATGATAGATTGGTTGTCACACTATAAAAGAGCTAGTTGTAAAAGGTGGACATGAAGATCTAGGAGAAAGTAAGTGAGCCACTGGATTTCACAAGTAGTAGCAGTGAGGGCTCGATATTCAACTTCCGAAGAACTTTTGGATATGGTTTGCTACTTTTTAGACTTCTAGGATATGATGGAATCACCAAGCTAGATGCCAAAACCAATAATAGATCTTCTAGTGAGAGGAAAAGTGGCCCAATTAGAGTCACTGAAAGCTTTTAGTTGAATACTACTGTCAGATCAGAATACCGTTGCCTGGAGCTCCCTTGAGATAGTGAATGATGTGATATGCAAATGGTTGATGTGCGGTGGTGGGAGAGGAAACAAATTGACTGAGATTGTTGACAACAAAATTTATGTCAGGTCGCGTATTGGTGAAGTGGATGAGGTAGCCAATGAGTCTTTTGTAGGAAGAAACATTAGTTTCATCAAGCTTATTGCCAGTGTTAGCAAAGAGGACCAAGAGTGAACCATAGCGGTGATGGAAGGTGCACAAGCTAGCATTACAATTTCTATAAGGAAGTCCAAAGTGCATTTATGTTGAGAAATATGAATGCCTTTGCTGTTGCGAGCAATCTCGAGACTTAGAAAGTACGTAAGATCTCCCAAGTTTTTGATGTGGAAGTTTTGATCAAAGTGACGTGGGAGAGTTTTTCAGGATTGTTGCCAATGAGAACAATATCATCCACGTACACTAAAAGAGCAGTAGTATAGTTATGAGTATGTTTGAGAAAAAGAGAATGATCAGTTGTGAAATGTTTATAACCATTTTGATATAAGAAACGAGATAATTTTGCATAACATTGTCGTCTTGCTTGCTTTAGACCATAGAGAGATCTTTGTAGTTTACAGACTTGATTCATGTGAGAGTGAGATAGTCCTGGTGGAATTTTCATGTAGACTTCTTCATTCAAGTCTCCATGAAGAAAGGCATTGTTGGCATCAAGTTGCTTGAGAGTACATCTGTTGATGACAGCTAAAGTAAGAAGCGGACGAATGGTAGTGAGTTTAGCCACTGGAACAAAAGTGTCAAGATAGTCCAGACCTTCTAATTTGGCGTATCCTTTAGCAACAAGTCTGGTTTTACATTGTTCAACAGTGCCGTTGACTCTGTTTAATTTTGTAGATCCAACAACAGCTAATGGCAGCTTACTAGGACGAAGATCAGTGAGAGTCCAAGTGTTATTAGCTTCAAGATCTGCGATATCCTCACACATAGCATGTTTCCAACATTCTCTTTTGGAAGCTTCTTCAGACTTCTTTGGCTCAACCTCAGAGGATAAAGATAGAATAACATTGTGAAAATCACTTGACAGGTGGTCATAACTTCATAAGAAACAAAAAGACTGTTTAGGATACTTTATATTTGTAGTGATGGTAGAGGAAGAGTGAGCATTAGTCTCAAAGTCCTGTAAATATAGGAGGGGAGATTTCTAGTTCATGTAGAACAACGAAAAGCAATAACATTATAATCATGTGTGGTCTGATGAACAATTGCATTACCAAAGCAGGAATTTGATTGTTAACAATTTCGTCATCAAGGCTACCAATACTAGTGTGGATAGGTAAAGGAGTGTCATTGCTTAGATTACTATTAGACTGTGTGATAACGAAAAAGATTTTCATGAAAGATTTCATGTCTAGAAACTCCCGTGTTGTGAGTTTTAAGGTTGAGAAACATATATCTTTTAGTGTTAGGTTTAAAGCCAATAAGAATTCTAGGGTTAGCTCTACGGTCTAGTTTCTTTCTATTGACAGTGATGGTATTGGCATTGCAGAGACAACCAAAAACTCTAGGAATAGAAACATCATAACATGTTCCATGCAAATTTTCATAAGGAGAAATATCATTCGACAAAGGTGTAGGAATACAGTTAATAATCAAAGCATCATGCAAGAAGGCATAGCACCAAAAATTCGTAGGCAACTAAGACTGAAACAACAAAGATCGAGTAACATTTAGAAGATGTTGATGTTTTCTTTCATCACTTTCATTTTGTTCAGGGGTTTCAATCCAAGTGGTTTGGTGTATTATGCTTTTAGAAGAAAAAAATCTTTCATAAGAAATTCATTTCCATCATCAATATGTACAACCTTGACATGGTGCTGAAATTGATTCTCGAATTGAAGAATAAACTTAGTTATGATATTTCGGGTTTCAAATTTGTTGTTCATTGGGAAAACCCATGTGTAACATGTGTGATCATCAACAATAGTAAAAAAATACCTATGTCCATGCATTGAGGTAGTAGAACAAGGGCTCCAAACATCTATATGCAATAAATCAAGAGCGTCTAAAGCATGAGAGGAACTAAGGGGGAAGGGTAGTTTTCTTTGTTTAGCTTGATGACAAACAAGACAAACAAAAATATTATTAACATTGACAAAAGTATAATATCTTTGCATAACATTGAGTCTTTAAAGGGAAGGGTGTCCCATACGAAAATGTCAGAGATCAATGTTTTTAGCTTCACAAACAGGTTCAATTACAACAACATTCAGAGAAGGTTTTTGAATAGATTGTTCAGTGAAAGTATAAAGACCTACAATCATATCAAATATACCAATCTTCTCTTTGGTTGTCAGATCCTATATAACACAACAAGAGTTAGAAAAAATTATCTCACAATTATGAGAAGAAGTCAGTTTGGAAATGGAGATGGGGGTAAAAGAGAAACCAGGAATATATAAAGCATTATCAAGATGGAATGTGATGCTGAATTTTATAGTTCCTGAATGTGTGGCAGTGAGAATCTGACTCGTAGGCAATTGAGTATGAATAGGAATAATGGAATGATAAGAAAAGTAATTTGTTACAGAAGCACAAACATGATATGTAGCCCTAGAGTTAATGATCCAAATAGTTTTGTAAGAGTTAGCATATTACTTGATACATTGCTCTGCTGGACAGAGTGAACACTTCCAGTTTAATTGATATGTGGTTGACTCACGTTCTTACTGTTAGCCTGTTGAAGAAAGTCCATAAGAACACGATATTGCTATGTGGTTATACACATGCCATCGCACTGTCATTAGTAGTTTGTTCTTTGTTAGAATTGCCCTCTTGAATGATGTTGTGGACTTGAGCATTCTTGTTGAAGAATTTGTGGTCAGGAGGATACCCATGCTTGATATAACAGACATAAATAGTGTGCCCATTCTTGCTATCGTGAGTGTAGACTTTCTTGTTGGAGTTATGACAATTCTTGAAATTCTTACTCTTGATTTGAAGGAAAACCATGTGCGACCACATAAAGAATAGACATTGGTATTCTGAGATACTTGTTGGATGGCATTGACACTGGCGTTGATGTTTTCGGTGCTGGCCACAAAAGAATTGTTGGAGAACTGCCTTTCTTGTTGTTGGACGTAAGAAAAAATTTTGGTTAGGGGAGGAGTAGGATCCATAAGAAGAACTTGAGATTTTATATTGCTATGTTGATCATTCAGGCCACGACAATATTGGATAGCCTGATTCTCATGTTTTCTCTTAGCGATAGCGGAAAGAACATTACAAAAACACTTGTTTTAACAGGTACAAATAGGTTCTGGACATAGTTATCTAACTAGTCAGCATCCGTTCTAGACAGTCTGGAATGGCTTCCATTTATGAATTGTACCTTGTTCTTGGCGTTGAGGGCAGTAATCGTAAACCTACTCCAAAAATGGTAGTTGCTAGGGTCCAATATAAACAAGAGAACGGTAGGGTTTTCATTAAGATGAAGATACAAGAAACTGTGCACCGATTGTTCTTCTTCCATTGGTGAAAAATTAAGAAAAAGCAAGAGAAAGCTGAGTGTGGAGCAAAGCTCTTCAAAAGAAGATACAAAGAGAAAGCTGAATGCACAACAGAGCTCTTCAAAAGAAGAGCTCTGATACCATAATAAGTTGGTATACCAACTACTCAATCAAGAAGAAAATAAAGTGATCCATAAAGTTGATCAAAAGATTGTTACATTGAGAAAGCAGAAGAAAAAGACGAAGAATATAATGGAAAGAAAAAACAAGGCATTATTTGTAAAATTCAATTCTCTATGAAAAAGTACAACTGTACACACAATATATAAGCGTCTAGAACCAAAACTAAAACAAAACTAACTATCTAACCAAAACAAAAGGGTTAGACGACCAAGAAAAGACAAATCTAACCAAAACTAGACACGGAGACTGTCTACTCCATGAAGACCATCTAATGCAGTGGACGGTCAAACAAGGGCTAGACAGTCAACAGAGACCATCTACTACAGGAAAACTGAAACAAAGGTTTATTAGGGAAAGAAAAAAAAGAATATGAAATATAATCCCTAAATTAATGCTATGCAGATCTAATTGTTTACATAATGATATCTTTAACACCCCTCTATAGTTGGAGTAAATGTACCAAGCTTATTACAAATACAATTGATGCAAGACCATTTCATTTATCTTGTGATTTCTTTTTTGTTTCTTTTATCTAAATTTATGTTTGTAACATTCAGGAAGAAATTGTAGTCACAGTACAAAACAAGTTAACAGGAAGTGTCAAGGAAGCATGGACCCAAACACACTTGTCTCTACAGCCACTGAAAGTGTACTAAAATTTGGGGGAGATCTGGTTACCCGTCATCTGGGTTACTTATATAATTACAATGGCAAATTTGAAGAGGTGAACCGTTGTGTTGAGATGCTAGATGATACTAGAAAGAGGGTGCAAAATGAAGTTATGGTTGCAGAAATGAATGCAGAAGAAATTGAAGAAGATGTTCAACGTTGGTTGAAACATGTGGATGAGAAGATCAAAGAATATGAAAATTTTCTGTGTGATAAACGCCATGAGAAGACAAGGTGCTCTATTGGTTTCTTTCCTAATAACTTGCAATTGAGGTATAGGCTAGGAAGAAAAGCTACAAAGATTCTAGAGGAAATCAAAGCAGATGAACTTTTGAATAAAAAGTTTGATAAAGTCTCGTATCATATAGGCCCATCCATGGATGCTGCTTTGTCAAACACTGGTTATGAAAGTTTCACTTCGAGAAAGAAAATTATGGGAATGATTATGCAAGCACTTGAAGACTCTACAATTAGTATGATTGGAGTTTACGGGGTTGGAGGTGTGGGAAAGACCACTTTAGTCAAAGAAGTTGCTAAGCAAGCTAAAGAAAAGAAGTTGTTCAATACTGTGGTTATGGCAAATATAACAAGAAATCCTGACATAAAAAAAGTACAAGGACAAATTGCTGAGATGTTAGGAATGAGATTGGAAGAGGAAAGTGAGATTGTAAGAGCAGATCGTATTCGAAAAAGGTTGAAGAAAGAAAAGGAGAATACCCTTATAATCCTAGATGATCTCTGGAATGGATTGGACTTGAATAGACTGGGGATTCCACGTAATGAAGATGATGGTGAGAGCCAAAAGGTTGTCAAGGATGCAGCTGATTTTGGTTATAAAAAGGTGGAAACAGAAAAGTTATCTGCTGATTCCAATAAGATGAAGAAAGAAAAGTTATCTAGTGACTACAATAAGATTAAAAAAGAAAAGTTATCTGTAGATCACAAAGGATGCAAAATTTTCTTAACATCTAGAAATAAAGAAGTATTATGTAATCAAATGGATGTGCAGGAGAGATCAACTTTCCCATTAGGAGTCCTTGACCAAAAGGAGGGGGAGGCTTTACTTAAGAAAATGGCTGAAATAAGTATTACCAATTCTGCATTTGATGACAAAGTTACTGAAATATCCAAAATGTGTGCTGGGTTGCCCATAGCATTGATTTCCATTGGAAAAACATTAAAGAATAAGAGCCCCTATGTGTGGGAGGATGTTTGTCGACAAATTGAAAGGCAAAATTTTACTGGAGGTCAGGAACCTATTGAATTCTCTGCAAAGTTAAGTTATGATCATCTAAAAACTGAGGAGCTTAAGCATATTTTCTTACAATGTGCTAGAATGGGAAGTGATTTTTCAATCATGGACTTGGTCAAGTTCTGTATTGGTTTGGATATGCTTCAAGGGGTTTACACAATAAGAGAAACAAAATCTAGAGTAAATGTGTTGATAGAAGAGCTAACTGAGTCAAGTTTGCTGGTGAAAAGTTACTCTAATGACTGTTTCAACATGCATGACATTGTGCGTGATGTTGCTCTTTCAATTTCATCTAAAGAGAAACATGTGTTTTTTATGAAAAATGGCAAACTAAATGAGTGGCCTCACAAGGATAAACTCGAAAAGTACAAAGCTATTGTTTTACATTATTGTGATATTGTTGAGCTTCCTGAGAGCATGTACTGTCCTAGACTTGAAGTCTTCCATATTGACAGTAAAGATGATTCTTTGAAAATACCAGATGAATTTTTTAAAGATATGATTGAACTCAAAGTATTGATATTGACTGGTGTTGATTTGTCATGCTTACCTTCTTCAATTATAGGCTTAACAAACCTAAAGATGCTTGGTTTGGAGAGATGCACTCTAAGAAATGACTTATCAATCATGGGAGAGTTAAAGAAATTAAGAATTCTTTCTGTTTCAGGATCTAATATTGAAAATTTGCCTGTTGAATTGGGGCAATTGGATAAGTTGCAACTTTTGGACTTAAGCAATTGCTCGCAACTAAGAGTAATACCTTCCAATATGATATTAGGGCTGAACAGTTTGGAAGAGTTTTATATGAGAGGTGACTTGATTCTGAGGGAAACTAATGAGGATATCCAAAGTAAAAATGCTAATCTTTCTGAGTTGAGGCACTTGAATCAATTAAGAAGTTTAGACATACACATTCCAAGTGTTTCTCATTTTCCACAAAACTTATTCTTTGACAAGTTGGATAGCTACAAGATTGTCATTGGAGAAATTAACAAGCTTTCGGTGGCGGAATTCAAAATCCCTGACAAGTATGAGGCAGTGAAATTTTTGGCATTGAACCTAAAAGATGGTATGAACATTCATTCTGAAAAATGGATTAAAATGTTGTTCAAAAGAGTTGAATATTTGCTTCTAGGAGAACTCAATGATGTTCATGATGTTTTCTATGAATTAAATGTTGAAGGGTTTCCAAATTTGAAACATTTGTTTATTGTAAACAATGTTGGCCTTCAGTACATTATCAACTCTGGGAAGCGATTTCACCCTTTACTTGCTTTTCCCAAATTGGAGTCCATGTGTCTTTACAGATTGGATAATTTGGAGAAAATATGTGACAATCAACTCACAGAGGCCTCCTTCTGCAGATTAAAGATAATCAAGATTAAAACATGTGGTCAATTGGAAAGTATTTTCTCATTTTTCATGATCAGTCGTCTCACCATGCTTGAAACAATTGAAGTGTATGATTGTGATTCTTTAAAGGAGTTTGTTTACGGTGAAAGAGAATCTGATACTGTCAGTGATGTGCAAACTGACAAGATCGAGTTTCCTCAGTTACGATTTTTAACCTTGCAATCTTTACCAGCTTTTCTTTGTTTGTATACCAACGATAAAATGCCTTCCATCTCTCAATCATCAGAAGACCAAGTGCAAAGCCGGGAGCTCAAAGAAATTGCTGCAGTAGCTGGTCAAGATACAAATGCTTGCTTTTCACTCTTCAATGGAAAGGTATTTAAAATAAATATTATGATAGATCTTTATCCTTTACTTCATATTTGCAATCTTTCATGTTTAATTTGATATGTTATTTCTCTAAAATTGGTAAGAATTCCTGGTCTTTAGGTCTGGTGCATTCGATTGGGGAAGTCAATTTTTGTTAATCAAAGTTACTTATCCTCAAGAAAATAATATTATGTGCTCTTACAGGTTGCAATGCCAAAGTTAGAGTTGTTGGAGCTATCTTCAATCAACATCCCGCAGATATGGAATGAGAAATCTTTGCATTGTTTTCAAAGTTTGCTTACATTGAATGTATCAGATTGTGGCAATTTAAAATATTTATTGTCACTTTCCATGTCTGGAAGTTTAGTGAATCTGCAAAGCCTTTTTGTAAGCGGATGTGAATTGATGGAGGACATATTTTGTGTAGAAGATGCAATGGTATGTAGATTCATTTAATTTAATTAAATTATAGTTAATTGTCAGTGTCATTTGTTGTTTAATTGCAGTGGCACTAGTTGCTAAGGTCCTTTATTTGATCACTCAATCTGCTTCCTCTTGCAGCAGAATATTGACATTTTGCCTAAGTTGAAGAAAATGGAGATCAACAACATGGAAAAATTGTGTACCCTATGGCAGCCCTTTATTGGTTTTCATTCCTTCCACAGTTTGGATTCTTTGATAATAAGAGAATGCAACAAACTTGAGACAATATTTCCTAGTTACACGGGGGAAGGATTTCAGAGCCTTCAAAGTTTGGTGATTACTAATTGTATGTCAGTGGAAACCATATTTGATTTTGGAAATATTTCCCAAACTTGTGGTACAAATGTGACAAACTTGCATAGTGTCATTTTAAAAGGGCTGCCAAAGTTGATGCATATATGGAAGGTGGACACTGATGAAATTCTTAATTTTAATAATCTGCAAAGCATTGTTGTTTATGAGAGTAAAATGTTAAAATATCTCTTTCCACTCTCGGTTGCCAAAGGCCTAGAAAAACTGGAAACACTTGATGTATGTAATTGCTGGGAAATGGAGGAAGTTGTTGCTTGTGACAGTCGATCAAATGAAAAGCTTATCACCTTTAGCTTCCCCCAACTAAACACTCTATCATTACAGCATTTATTTGAACTCAGGAGTTTCTATCTGGGACCACACAATTTAGAATGGCCATTTCTGAAAAAATTATTTATACTCTTTTGTAGCAAGTTGGAGGAAACCACAAATTTGCAAGTGAAATCCATCTTTTTAGCTACAGAAAAGGTACAAGTTAAAAACATGATTTAAAGAAAGCCATGAAACTGATGAAACTCTTGCTGAAGGATTTTGGAAGTTATATTTTTATTTCTTAACGAAATATTTATTCGTCTTATATATATTTTAGCATGCATGATTTTGGTTCTAAATTTGCTTCGATAACTTCTATTTTTAGGTGATACACAACTTGGAATATATGTCAATTAGCTTGAAGGAGGCAGAGTGGTTACGAGACTATATTTTTAGCGTTCATAGAATGCACAAACTACAGTCACTTGTTTTGTCTGGATTGGAGAATACTGAGATTCTCTTTTGGTTGCTTCATAGACTTCCTAATTTGGAAAGCATTACATTGAAAAATTGTCTATTTGAAGGGATTTGGGCTTCTACTAGCCTTGCTGCACATGAAAAGATTGGGGTAGTAGTACAACTTAAGGAGTTGATAATTAACAATTTGAGGTATTTACAGAATATAGGCTTTGAACATGACCTGCTTCTGCAAAGGGTAGAGCGCTTGGTCGTTTCTGAATGTGTAAAATTGAAAAGTTTATTACCTTTCGCAGTGTCTTTCAGTTACTTGACATATTTGGAAGTAACTAATTGTTCAGGATTGAGGAATTTAATGACATCCTCAACTGCCATGACCTTGGTTCAACTCACAATCATGAAGGTAAGCCTTTGTCAAGGGATTGAGAAAATTGTTGCGGAAGAGGAAAAAACACAAGTGATTGAGTTTAGACAACTGAAAGCTATAGAATTGGTGTCTCTACCAAGCCTCACCTGTTTCTGCAGTTCTCAGATGTGTGACTTAAAGTTCCCCTCGCTCGAAAATTTAGTAGTGAGTGATTGCCTTCTAATGGAAACATTCTCTGAAGTCCAAAGTGCACCTAATCTAAGAAAAATACATGTTGCAGCGGGTGAAAAGGACAGGTGGTATTGGGAAGGTGATTTGAATACCACTCTGCGAAAACTTTCCACTGATAAGGTATGCATATATAAGAAATCATTATCGTCCCTACACCGAAATTATTTTTCGTTTGAATGTAAATTTTCAGTTGATGTTCTGCTACTGGATAATTATGTCATATAAAAACCTAATTGTATTTTGAAAAAAAAAAAAATTAAACCAAATACATGCAGTCATGTATTCAGAGGTAATTGAATGGAATTCTCCAGAACCTTCCTCCTTGGTTAGGCACACATGATGTTTTCTTGAAACTTTCCAGGTAGTCTGGTAGCTGGTGGTGTTATTGGTATACTTTGATTTAGAGTGTTTAATTAAAAATGTTAGAAATTTATATTTTACATGATTTATTTGATGATCTAGATTTACTGAAGATAAATATTGTCTCCTGACTTCTCTGTTAATCAGTAATTCAACCTTTGACAGAAGGATTTATTGAAATGATAGTTAGATTTTATGGATTAATTAGAAAAGTTTAAAATTAAATTCGTAAATTAAACAAAATAGGGTTTCCTTCAGACTCTTATTTTATACACTACAGTTGACCTCCTATTTATGGTAAAAAACAGAAGGAAGGAAAGCTTTCACTATCTTCCTTAAGGAGGTGTAGAGATAGCCTAAAAAAATTGAGGGATCTGAAAATGTCATTACTCTTTTATGATGGAAGTTCAAAATCTGAGATGGTTAACTTAATACATGTTTCTTCATTTTGTAGGTTTCTTTCAAACATTCAAAGCATCTGACAATTACTGAGGATTCTGAGTTGGAGGAAATTTGGCACAGCAAAGCTGCTTTCCAAGATAACTATTTTCACAGTTTAAAAACATTGGTGGTGATGGACATTACAAAAGATCATGTGATTCCATCTCACGTACTTCCTTGCTTAAAGAACTTAGAAGAATTGGAGGTAGAAAGCTGTGGGGCAGTGGAGGTAATATTTGATATAGATGACATTGACACGAAGAAAAAGGGAATAGTGGCTCGACTGAAAAAGCTCACTTTAACTATATTGCCAAATTTGAGCCGAGTATGGAAAAAAAATCCTCAAGGAATTGTTAGCTTTCCCAATTTGCAAGAAGTGTCAGTTTTTGATTGTGGACAGTTGGCAACACTGTTCCCTTCATCCCTTGCAATAAATCTCCCTAAGCTTCAGATGCTTGAAATACAGTGGTGTGGTAAGTTAGTAGAAATTGTTGAAAAGGAAGATGCAACGGAACTTGGAACAGCTAAAATATTAAAGTTCCCTCGTTTGTTCTTGTTGCTTCTTTATAATCTGCCACAGCTTACTTGCTTTTATCCTGGAAAACACCATCTGGAGTGCCACATGTTAGATGTCTTAGACGTGGCCTATTGTCCTATGTTGAAGCTATTCACATCAAAGTTTCATGATAGTTATAAAGAAGCAGTTACAGAGAGTCAAGTTAGTGTTCCGACTACAACTAACTGGCGTCAGCAACCTCTGTTTTCAGTTGAAGAGGTGACAAAGCATTAGAATTTCAATTTTTTTCCTTTTCTTTTCATTATTTTCCTCTTAGCTTCTAACTGCCACCATTTCTTTTGAATTTGTTTAGGTTGTTCCCAAACTAAAGGAATTGACAGTCAATGAGGAAATCATTATCTTGTTGAGCCATGCACGTTTTCCACAAGACTTCCTTTGCAAATTAAATCTTCTTCAGGTATGCTTTGAGGATGAGGACGATACGGAAGATACTTTTCCTTTTCATTTCCTTCACAAGGCACCCAATTTAGAACATCTTCAAGTGTACGAGTGCTTTGGTCTAATGGAGATATTTCCGTCTCAAACACTCCGATTTCATGAAAAAATACTTGTCAGATTGAGACAATTAACCCTATATAACCTTCCAGAGCTGGACACAATAGGGTTAGAGCACCCATGGGTAAAGCCATACACTAAAAAACTTGAACTTTTAAGCCTAGAGGAGTGCCCCCGTTTAGAAAAATTAGTGTCCAATGTGGTATCTTTCAGCAATCTGAAAGAGTTGACTGTTGACTCGTGTGAAGAGATGAAGAATTTATTCACTTTTTCGACTGCCAAAAGTTTGGTGCAACTTGAGATCCTATCAATACTAAATTGCGAATCAATGAAAGAAATAGTAAAAAAAGAAGATGAATATGCCTCTGGGGAGATCATACTTGGACGGCTGGCAACATTAGAGCTGAATTCCTTATCAAGATTATTAAGCTTTTATTCAGGGAATGCCATGTTGCAGTTGTCATGTTTGAGGACAGTGACGATAATTAAATGCCCCAAAATGAAAACTTTCTCTGAAGGAGGCATAAATGCCCCAATGTTTTCGGGGATTAAAACTTCTTTGAAGGATTCTGATTTCCACTTCCACAATGATCTCAACTCGACAGTCCAGTGGTTTCACCAACACGTAAGTAATTCATTATCCAAATTGGATCAATATTTGTTTATAGCCCAGGAATTTAATCCCTTCAAATGGCTCTCGTTGATTCCCCATTATATTTTTGAGCAAAAATTAATTTTTAATTTTTAATTTATATAGGAAGGATTTTATTACCATGTCTTTGAAAGAAACTTTTGGAATAACTTTGCTTCCCTCTAAAAAATTCCCTCCTCCTAAGGGGGTGCTTGGTGATATATGGGATTCATAATTTCTAAGGAATCATAATTTATAGGAATGATTATAATTTACTTGGAGAGACATAAATACTTTTGTGAATATTTACAAGTGTCAGAGTAAAAAATTTTCACAACATTTATAGGATAACTTTTCCAAAATCTTTATATATTTATCACATTAAATGGCCTAATAAGTATAGGGATTATAAGAGGTTGAGTTTGGATAGTGTACCATAACACCAATCGTTAAAAAACAAAAAACTTTTCTTTGCTTCCATATTTGTGCCGGTATCAACTTTAATCCTATCCCCATCTCTATTGGATACTTATATATCCATATCTGCGTCCTCTACTTGCACTTTACTCATGTATAAAGTCAATAAATCTAAAATAATGTAAATTAAAAAAGATATTTACAAAATTGAGTAGGAGAAGAATCTAGTTGATTTCTTATGTTGTGTGGTAATATTGGCAACATAGAAGGCCAATTGTTAATAGATGCAAACTACTGGTTTGATCCTCAATGGAAGATGCATGCTAAAATGTGTTTATATTATTTTTAAGATGCTTAATATTATGTTTTGGTAATGCATGTCAACACATTTGCTTGACTACAAATAAGGTTTCATGTTACTTTAGGGTACGGTTTAACATGTGTTCTTTTGCTCATTGGTATATCTCTTAGAAAATGCTAATTTGTGTACTATTAGTGTCTTTGTCCATAATTGACCACATATTTGTTGAATCTAGTATCTTGTTTTATTAAAAAGTTTATTTTATCTTATAAAAATAGCAATTTCACTCTTAAATCATCTAAACATTGAGTGATTCAAACATATGTCATAACTAAACAACATTATAGACACAATAATCGTTCCTAAATCTAACCTTCTAACAGTTTAGCAAAATCATAAAAAACGTGACATCATGTCTTGATATTAAAATGTATATATATATATATATTATATATATATATATTAATTATTTAAT
>Ga0123340_1001566_pt1 | contig 19180 bp, 9 predicted proteins | sample SirMexnodulemix_FD_89961 | JGI IMG/M metagenome (GOLD analysis project Ga0123340, IMG submission 89961) | Root nodule microbial communities of legume samples collected from Mexico - Siratro Mexico nodule mix | ecosystem: Host-associated > Plants > Roots > Nodule | place: Mexico: Nepantla... | reverse complement strand
CATGTCTTGTCTGCAACTCCAATCTCCTCATTAACAGATTCCTCAAACGTACTCTCTACTAACTTTCTGGACACTGCCAAGAACCCTGAAGTCTTTGATTGGATGGTCAAACTCAGAAAGAAGATTCATGAGAACCCAGAATTGCGTTATGAGGAATTTGAGACCAGTAAACTGATTAGAGAGGAATTGGATAAACTGGGTATCCCATATAATCACCCAGTTGCTGTCACTGGTGTAATTGGTTTCATTGGGACAGGAAGCTCACCTCTTGTTGCATTAAGAGCTGACATGGATGCACTTCCCATTCAGGTTTCATGAATTCTATATGCTTGAACCAGAGTTGACTTTTTTTATGATACTTTTGTGTGTTGGTTCTATTTGGTTTGGGGGTTAGGATATATACGACATTGCCTTTCCTCAGGTTTCATAGGCACTGTATTTTTTTTTTTTTTTATCTATATTCCGTTGATCTGATGGTATATCTTAACCTCAGGAAAAGGTGGAGTGGGAGCACAAGAGTAAAGTACCAGGAAAGATGCATGCTTGCGGTCATGATGCTCATGTCACTATGCTTCTTGGGGCAGCAAAGATTCTCAAACAGCATGAGAAAGAGATACAGGTTTTACTTTTGTAGTTTTTTAATGTACGATGTTGTGTTCTGTTTTATTTTTTCCTCAACCAAATGCTCTTCTGATGCAACTTGAAAACCTGGGGTCAGTAGTTAATCCCTGGACAACTTGTCATCTAGTAAGAAATCTGATCCTTGTGATGATTTATATGCGTTCATTATTTTGTTGTCTAAATAGGGAACTGTGGTTCTTGTTTTCCAACCAGCGGAGGAGGGAGGTGCAGGGGCAAAGAAAATTTTAGATTCTGGAGTCTTGGAAAATGTTAGTGCTATCTTTGGACTACATGTGGTACCCAGCATGTTAGTAGGGGAAGTGGCCTCAAGGTCTGGTCCAATGTTGGCCGGAAGGGGAGCCTTTGAAGCAATTATTAGTGGAAAGGGAGGTCATGCTGCTCTTCCCCAACATTCTATAGACCCTGTATTGGCGGCTTGTAATGTAGTTCTCAGTTTACAGCACCTTGTTTCTCGCGAGGCTGATCCCCTGGAACCTCAGGTAAATATGGTTAACTCTTCTAATGAGCCTCTCATTATCCTTAATTATTTTACTGATCATGTGAAGAAGTTTCTATGATATTTGAATCTGTGACTACAGAATTGCTAAGCAGTCTGTATGTTTACTTAAATTACATGTGGTTATCAAAAGAAGGAAAATGAAGTAAAAGGAAATTATAAGCAGGGTCTATGATTCCAACCCATTCAGGGAAAAACTTTGGCCTGCTTTATCTGCTTCAAATGCAGAAGTTGTTAGAGCTTTTCAATAGTGGAGAGAATTGAGGATCATTAGTAATAGTATTCAATGTTAGAACAGTATTATATTTTATGCAACAAACTGAGTGAATGGCTTGGCTGGAAAATTGAGCTTGGATGAGCACTCTATAGAACTGTAAACCACTGTACCATTTGCCACTCAAATCTATCCAGTGTCTGCATTACAAGATAAAGGGTCTACCAAGTAATTAAATACCAGTCAATGAAAAAGATGAATTATAGAAACACAACTGCACCAGAGTCCACAACTTTTAATGACTATAGAGGCCTGTGGGACTTAGACCTTCAGGAAGTATCGTTGGGAACATTTTTATGTGATGACTGCTGCTTATATAAATAGGTGAAAGGTTTGATTCCTTGAGGACTTTACTTGCTTATGGTAACAATCCTTTGTGTCTTTCTTGTATTTCCCCTCAGGTGTTATCAGTTACAATATTCCAAGGAGGTGATGCATTCAATGTTATTCCAGATAAAGTCACAATTGGTGGCACGTTCCGAGCTTTTTCTAGGCAAAGATTGGAGCAGCTTATACAGCGCATTGAGCAGGTTTGTTATGGAGAAGAATAGATTCATTTACACTGCATAAACTGAAATCTGAAATTAATGATATCTCCTATTATATACAATATCACCTTACACTAATATCTTATTTTCTTTCTTGCGGTTTGTTAAAGCTAAGCTAATAGCTTGATCATGATTGCGTTGTGTATTAAAAAGCTGTCAGTATGTTATATTAAAAGTCTATAAACCAACTTCTTGAGAAAGTTTGCATATGTATAGTATTTGTCACTTCATTTGGGTTAGTGGCTAAGGCTGATTCATATATACAGGTTGTTATTGGTCAAGCTGCTGTGCAGAGGTGTAACGCAACTGTGAGGTTCGGTGATGAAACGACACCTTTCTACCCTCCAGTTGTAAATAATGGTGACTTGCACAAGCTTTTTGTAGATGTTGCTGGGAATCTGCTTGGCATCAATAAAGTTCATACTGACATGAGAGCAGCCACGGCCTCTGAAGACTTTGCTTTTTATCAAGAGGTGATACCTGGCTACCTCATCGGGCTTGGAGTGAAGGGTGCATCACCTAAACCCTTTCAGGAATTACACTCACCCTATCTCACAATCAATGAAGATGCACTTCCTTATGGGGCTGCACTTCACGCATCACTAGCTACTACTTATCTTATAAATATCAACAGAATGTAGCCAAGGTAGATGGGAATGTCATGATGAATTATAATTGCTAATAAATTTACTGTAAAGTAATGTAGTCTTGAAGCAATAACCTCATATGTGGCATTACAATTAACTTTTATTTGTCGCCTGGTTTAGATTAAGTACTTTACCTTTAAAATCACTAAATGTTTATGTAGCTGTTGGGCAAATGAGATTAATAAGCACAGCTCTGGACAAAAATGATGAAAAATGAATGGAAAAGGAAAAAAGAATACACTTTTCTTATAATTCATAACTTATATACTCGACTTTCTGAAAAAGTTAAAGAGATGTTTTAATTTATAGAAAAATAATAATTAGCTGAAGTTTTATTTTATTTATTTTTCTACTAGTTATTAAGAAGTTTATCCAACGTTAAGCCTTTTCTTATTTCAAGCAATAGTAAGGCAAATTTTTTTATGTAAAATGCACACACAACTTATATTCTCCTTTCAAACACTAGTCAGTTTACTATTAAAACATGTCTTCTGTTTCTGTCATGTTTGGCAGTGACACTGGCGGTAGTATGGTACCACACAAATTCAGTAAAATAAGGTAAACGGAGGGGCTCTGATATTGCCAACTTGAAACAAAACTATAATTCTGAAATCTGGGTATGTTTCATAGCCCTGTCCTTAGCATCTTTGTTACAAGATAAGCCAAGCAGCAGATATGGAAACCGCGAATCGAAAGAACCACAAACTAGATGTCTCAAAGTAATATACTATTATAGGTGCTAATGCAATTTTTAATGCCCAAAAAATAACTAGTGTTTACACCTTAATGGCAACATATATTCCAAAAAGATAACTGCAATATTTATTTATCTAATGAGTAATCCAATAAAAGTACTAGTCAATATTTTGGCCAATACTAGTACAAAAAATGCGGTTTTGATTCAATGTCCTACACAACTAAATGCTGGAGGAACAGCTCAAAATTTCTGCGATGCAGGGATAATGAATCATGTGACTGTAATGGAGTAGCAGATGGCTAACTAACATGCTCCAGTCAGCGCTCCTTCGAAGATGCAGCTTATCAGCCAGGCACTTTTCAAATTCCTAGAGTTTTGGTTGCTATGTCTAAAAGAGGGCCTAAAGCATTAGGTGCAAATTTTCTTGCAAATAAGAAGCAAAGCGAAGATGGCTGGTTATTATAAAGACATGTCTGTTCTTGCAAAATTTTCTTGAAGAATTCTTCTTTGATGTCATCCTTCCCAAAAGTAGCTGGATGAGCACCACCCCTTGACCAGTCCACAAAAGTGAGGCTTCTATTTGCCAAAAGTTGAGGAGTATTAATCGTTAACATTGTCTGGAAATAGTGCTCATCAACATAGCATTTGTGGGGTACGCAGAATTCTTTGAGCTTTGGGTAGTAAGTACTGTCTTCAACTATCCTAACGGCCAGTTCCCGGTTAACTTCAAACCACTGAGACCCCTTACGCCAGTCACTCTCGTTGATCTCAGGTGCCATGTTTTCATCATAGCGTCCTCTTCCATAAGGACCAGGTTCATCAACTGCACCCATAAAGCTATACCTCGAGCGTGATATGTAACGGTACACAATGCTGAAGTTCTGGAGAGGAATGCAGGATTCGGATAAGAGGATAAACCATTCATTTGAGATATCAAGTAATGCATTGGCCAGAAGTCTTCTTTCAGCATCACACATACTCATCATTCCCCACTCAGCAACCTGTGAAGGAGAATGCTGATTAGAAATTTCTTAAAATCACAAAATATTCATCCTTAACCTATTCTTAGTCTAACAGTCACATTATGAAAATTTAAAACCGGTGCAAAATTTGATGAACATATCAAGGAGTGGGATTTAATATTTTGTAGTTAACCATTGAAAATGTTTCTAGAACTTTTTAATGATTTTGCACAGATTTGTGATTGGTAACAGTTAAAAAGTGGCAGAGCATAGAAGGACTAATTCAGTTTTGTGGTTAACAGTGGTTATTAGACCTACATATTTGATAAAAAAAAAAAACTTAAATCTACTTTTTGTCGCAATAGTTTCATGAATATGCAATTTAGTCCTATAAAATTTTAATTGTATAGATTTGGTCCTCCAATTTACCAAAATTAAGTAATTTTAATCCACTATTAATGTTTAATCTAATTGCTTACAAGAAATGCTACAAGTAGTAAGTGATAACGGTGTCAATTACTCATTTACGTGATATATTTATTAATAAATTTGACAATCAACTTTAATACATGTTATTTTGACGGATATGATTGAATGATATATTAACGGTAGGAAAAAAAATTAATTTTGGAAAACTGGAGAACTAAATATGCAAATTTATAGGGACCAATATTGCACATTCGGGAAACTACAGTGACCAAAGGTGGAGTTCAGCCCTTTTTTTAATAAATATGCTTGCCTTAATAACCATTGTTAACTACAAACGGAACTAGTCCTTCTACTGTCCATCACCTTTTAACTGTTACCAATCACAAATTTGTGCAAAATCACAAAACAGCCACAAATTTTGTAAAGGGAATCAGTTGTCAAATTAACCATCTATGTTTGTCCTTGGAAAAATTATTTCCCTAGTACACATATATGTAGCATACTACAGCCGGAATGCACTACTTATAAGAAAAAACTATTAAACAGACCAAAGCAAAGAAATTTCCCTTTACCTGGATATAATTAATATAAAAAGAACCAGTAATAGGATCTTATTCCAAGAAAATATGTCAGAGATCCATATGTTGGATAATTCCAGACTTAAAATGCAGAGAAAAGCACAAAATCTGAGTGAGACAAACTTATTTGGAAGAGTCTCCCAGTTCTGTCATAAATATAGAAGTACTATACAAGGGGTTTACTATAATTAGGGAGAGATTTTGTTACTACACTAGATCTATTAAACCAAATACACGGGTTTAGTCAAGATCAAATTTTAAAATCAATCAATTTGCCCATCTGAATCCACTTTAGCAGTGTAAACTAGGGGTGGACACCAGTCTGGTGCTTTAGATTTAAGGAATACTTAGATCCAAACTACTCAATGTCAATTGGTTTGGGTAAGCTCAGGTTTTGTTTTCAATTAAATTTTAGACAACTCAAATCAAACCGATCCAATCACTTTGAAGTTGGTTTAAGTTAAGTCATTGCACCTACTAATAAAACAGAAAAACAAATAGAAGGAAAAATAAAATCATCATTAAATGAAACAAAGTTGATGAAAAGTTTCAATAGTCCAAACTGTAGAATTGCCGGGACCCATGTCCACCCCTAGTGTAAACCCAGGGGCATCCATTGATAGATATCCTTAGAGGAAAAGGAACAATGGTTCAAATGACTTGGAATCTAAAGTTGTCATCTCATCAGTCACAACTTGTTTCCAGCTTGCATAGAAAAGTGTTCCTATACAGACTTGGGAATAGAGACAAAGGACATGACAAAAAGAAAAAAGCATAATGTAAGGGTGATAAGCAATTATAACTACATAAATTACTAATGGAATGAAGCTTGTGTGTAAAACAGATATCTTTACGGCTAGAAATGGGTTGATTATCAAGAAACTGACAGATTTGTACTACTCTTTAGTTCAGAGGCCACTGATCATCCGTATGTTCAAGAGTCACCACTAGAGGTTCTTTCATGTGATTCTTTCTGCTGGGAGTTTGTTGATATGAGGGGCAGTTGTGCCACCTTATAGGTGCTTGTTTGTGATGTTGTATGATCTATTTGACTACCTGTGCAACAGTTTCGGAGTTGTTAGTTTCATTTGTTGGAAATATTTTGGACTTTATAGTTGTTGTGTTTGTGGCTGCATTGGTGGTTTGTCTTATTCATTTGAGATCCAAGCTAGGGCTTCAACAACTACAAGTGTTGGCCACCTTGCACAATTGCTTCGGCTGACAAGTGGGTTGCAATGTAAGATCTCAAATAAAGATATATTTGTGAGAAGCTTAAAACTTAATAAGCTTAAGTTTGATGGAGAGCATTAGAATATAGAAAAAATATCTATAATTTATTACAGAATGTCAAAAATTACCTCTTAGTTTGTTATCTTAGAGTATCTTATCGAATCGGATCCTCATTGGCATCTTGCCTTCACAGCAAGCAGAAAGAAACAGAGGAGGTAAGAGAGAATAGAGAAGTGTGGGGTTAAAGCGGGAAGGAAAGATAGGAAGGAGGAGATAGAGAGCATGGAGAGGGCTACAAGGAGTGGCAGCAAGATAGGATCCAGATACATATCTTATGCTTTAGAATAGTTTCTTATCCTAGGATTTGTTTCCATATTTCTAAGTAATTATCACGATTTATGTGCATATTTAAGTAGAATTAGCAGTCTATTAGTTAGTAAATATAAGGGTTAGTGTGCTAGTCTTTTGAATAAGATATTGTATTAAACCGTATTCAGAATGTTTATAGGCCTTTTAACAAACTTATATGGAACATAGGAATGGGATTTGACCATCATTTAATATGACCATAATCTAGCAGCACCCATCACAAAACTCCATAATAAATGAGAATGGGTTGAAACACCAACAAGTAAATGGCATAGCATTGCTGTGGCCTAAGGCTGATAATATAGAATTTGGATGAAAAACATGCTGATGGACAATTGTAAACATGGAAATCCATAAGGAGAATGACTTTCCTAACGAATACATATAGCACCTAACAGCATGAGACATTGAAAGCCAAATTCACATCGAATAAAGCTAGATTATACCTGGCTTGGGATCTGTCTTCTATGAAAAACTGATGATGGTGGAAAATCCACACTATACGATGGCAGCGAATGAATATAGATTGAATAAAGCCTCTCATTCCCTTTAAAGAACTTCTCCCAGAGTGGTGCCATTGGCAACGGTCCCTTGGTCAAGAACATGAAGGCAATCTTGGGAGTTCTTTTAAAGGGATAACTCTTGATCCTCGGAACAAAAGTAGCTCGCCAGAAGAGTTCAGTGTCATTCATGGTATGCAGCAAACTGGATGGAGGCCTAATCCAACTTTCTATGGTCACCGGCTGCTCAAAGCAAGGTTTAATAGTAGACTGTACGAAAGCCATATTATGAATACCAAAATGCCTAATCATGTACATGCTAAGAAACGAAGCACCCAGGCCAATAACCAAAAACACCAAGAAGAACTGCAGAAGCCTCAAAGGGAAGGGCCTAGAGGGAGTAGCTCTCAATGCAGCAGGGTCCTTCCCTTCTTCCATTCTAGACTGCATGGTTTTTTTCAGCTCTCTACCAATCAAACCTAGGATCACAGTACTCGTGTTCCTTCACACATAATCAAATTTCACAAACACCTCATACGCGTCAAAAGCCTCACTTTTTCAAAGCAAAACCAAATCAAAACAAACGCGCCACACCATTCAAATTTCTACCACATGGGGCATCCTTATTGGGAGAACCAAGCACAAGGCATATCAAATAACAGATCAAAACCCAAACCAAGCACGAGATCACATCAAACAACGAAACAAAATCAACCCCCACAAAACCAACAATGCTCACACCGTTCAAAAATCAGAAATTCCTGACTTACGAACAAATCAAAAGCTTGGTGTCCCGTTTTCTCGGGAAGGGTGGAAACGCAATTGAAGGGTGGATTGCATTACCGTGATGCCATGTTGAAAAGCCAGTTATACACACAGCTCAACCAATGGAAAATAATAACTCTTGGAGGATCCCTTCACACTTTTCTCCCTCACACTTGAAAAGCGCCAGATTTCAATGGAAGTGAGAATTGTGCTATCTCTGCATTTTCATTCACCACTGTGCAGAAAAACGTGCTAAGTGATATTTCTAATTTTCACTTTTCGGTTTAGGATCTGAATGGAGCCTCAGTTAAAAGTTGAAACGGGTACTCATAGATAGGAGAGAGAAAAATAAAAATAAAAATAAAAATAAAACAGCAGAAATGGCAGCATGATTAGCTTAAAACCTAGAATTACTAACCTAAGATGAGTTCAATAGATTTTGTCTGTTACTTTTTGAGCTTAAGTTGTTGCTGTCCTTTTGGGTTTGGTTGGATTCGGCCCACACATTGATGTTGGTTTCTAGTTTCAACATTCATTCAATTATTCATTCAATTCATGTACAACTATAATCCTTAATTAAAACCTACTTAACCTAGTTTTCATACATACAAGGTTATATGAACAAAAATTATAGTTTACATGTATATGAACAAAAACTTCAAGGTTAGATAAGTATAAAAATTAAATAATTAATTAGATATTAACATAAAAATTTATTTGATACATTCCTTTTTTATTTTTCTTTTTTTATATCTTTACCAATACTAGAAATTAGGATAAAATATTTTATGAAATTTTGAGTTAGAATCTTGTAAGAAAATTTAATTAAATTCTTTAATGTAAGCTAATCATTAATAACATCATAAAAATATTATTTACTGTATTTATCTTTCTGTTTCTATTTTTTTTGGCCAGCTCAAATAATTTTTCTTGTAGTAATTTTTCTACAAGCACATGTTGTTGGTGTGTTGTACTTGTAATGTGATTTTCTTTGATTGGTTATATGAGTCCAAGTTCTTTGGGGATGGGGCAGTTTCCAGAGAAAGTAAATTGCTGAAGGGTTTTCCTTTATTCTTGTTGATTTTGTTTCTTTCTGAGCATTTTCCCCAATCATATTGAGTTATGGCAGAATAATTGGTGGACCACCAAACTTTTTCAGTCCTTTAAGAATTCATTCACCAGATTTTTCTTTTCCTTTCCTTCAACGTTTTGATGGTGATGATGGCAGCTTTTTACTTAAGATTCTTGGTAAAAATGGCCACCAAATTATTACTTTGCTTCTTGGGTAATTAATGCTTCAAATATGCTCTTTCTTGAAGTATGGGTAAGAGTCTCTAGATCTTTTGGAAAATGAAATTATAGTATGTTTCACCTTTTTAAAACAACTGATAATTTTTTTTTTTACTCCTATAAAATATTATACTTAGATTTTAATCCTGTAAAAGAAATATTTATATTGTGTCCTTCACAATTTAAAACTAATGGCTTTTACCTTTCATGAATGAATAAATTTTAATTTTGGTTCACATAAAATATTTTTCTTTATGCTCAGTTCTTTCAAAATGGCAGAAATAATCATTCGACATGCTTTACATATTTCTTAGTTTTAAAGCAAACATGTTCATGAAAAAAAATCTCCCTAAAATAAAATATTACCACTTTTAGTCTTAAAGTTCGTTTTAAGGTAAATATTAATTTCAGAAAATTTAAAATATTCTTTTTAAATATATGAAATGTTGACATTATGGGTCACCGATAAATATTATATGAAATAAATTCTTCCTTTTTGATAAAAGTTAACGAGCATCAATTATAAAAAAAAAACAACTTTTTTAGAGATGAAAATTAAATAACTTTTTGTATAAGAACTAAAATCAAATTTACGGTGACTGTAAACATATTTATTTATTTTTGAATATTAAATATTCTTACTTTAATTATCATTTTCCTTTTGATCAGTCTTGGTTAAGGGTAAATATTCTAACTTTTTAAATATTAAATATACGAAATGTTGACATTATCAGCCATCAGTAAATGTTATATGAAATAAATTCTTGCTTTTTGACAAACCATAGAAGTTAACGAGCATCACATATAAAAAAAAACAACTTGTTTTAGGGATGAAAATTAAATAACTTTTTTTTTAAGAACTGAAATCAAAGTTTATCGTGATTGTGGAGATATTTATTCAGTTAGAATGAGCTACACAACTATGTTGGACCAAATATTTTCCATAACCAGCATTTAAATAATCAGTTTTGTATTTAATAATTGAATAATAATAGTATCGAATACTTTTATTTGAATTGACTTAAAATGGTCAAACACTTCAACTATCAGAAGATTTTTATTAATATATTTAATTTCATTTCAGAAATATTAAAAAAAGTAGTTTACTTATTCTTTTTAATAAGGTATAATAAAATTTAAAATAAACAAATTGTTAAAACAGATAATCTCAAAACAAAGATAAAGATAAACATATAAACATTTTGAAATCGGACGCATAAATTTGAGTCAACTTCGTAAGATTTATATATATTGATAGTTCATATATAAATTCAATAAAATACTAGTTAGCCTTTTAAATTTTGGAATTTTGCTAGATTTTGGACTCAAACTATTTAAGAATTTTATACTATATTTGGTAGGTGTAGATGTTTCACACTGATCCACACTTGTGTGGTTAAGGGTCTAAGATTAAGAATTAACTTCTCCATTTCCTAAATGAATGTTTGAAAGATATGGTATTAAAATACGATAATTTTAAGAAGAAAAATTAAAAAATAAAGCACGTAATAATTAGTAAAATGTCATTGCTACTGTGTCAGTAGTTTACCATTACGTTAATGTTTTTGTTGAAAATTAAATGTTGAGTTAATAAATAAATCAAAATTACACGTTTAAAATTGCGTGAGAATCAAATTCCAAAAAGAAAACATGGATAACCAAATTTATGCAATTAAGATATGATTAATAATTTGAATAACTTGTTTGTAGAAGGCCGAAAAAGCTGCTGAGATCTCTGCATTTCTTCAAGTGATTGGTACAAATATTTTTTTCTTTGGTCTCATGAATTTACAATGCCGGTTCAGCTTCCACCATGCAATATTATTACCAGACAAAAATGGTTATAGGTACATACAGAGTTAGAGTGTCAAACTAGAAATATGGAATTAACAGACATGTCATGTCATGAGACACAGACCATGTTACTAGTTACAAATGTTTCCTTTCTTCTTGTATTGATCTGAATATCCTTGCAGCTGATTCACTAGCTGATTTTGGATTGTGAGGCATGGCTTTGATAACTCTTGGCTGCAGTTCAACCTGAGTGTTCCTATCTTCTGTTTGCCAAAATGTTGGAGCCAAAGGAAACAAAGGAAGCACTTCTGCAGCACTCATTCTCTTGGAAGGACTGCTAGCTGTGCTTCTCTGTGGTTCTTTATCTTTTGGTGAGTGGTGAGTTGAAATGTTTCTTGACATCACTTGGCTTGTGGGGCTGGAGATGTTAGATGAGCTTTGGTATATTATGGCAGAATTGACTTCTCCACATGAGTTGTGGTTTTCAGGACCATTGGACTGCCCCATTTGCTCAACAGCTGAAGCTGATATAGAAGATGGATTGTGGATGAATGGTGGTGGTAAGAACTGGGGCAAAGATGAACCAGAAAGGAGTCCAAACTTTTGGTGAGAACTTGGAGCAAGAGCTGCTTCTGAAGACACATCTTTGCTTAAAGGGTTGAAGCTAACTGAGCCACAAGTGCCGTATATTGGTGCCATGAAGCCTGCATTTGGAGGGCATGGCCCTATGACTGGTTTGTATACTAGGCCTTCGGATGGTGACATGACAGGAACTAGCCACTGGTTTCCTGGTGGGGGGTAGACATAGCTTGGGGACTGTTTGGAATTTGTATCTGAGGAGGCTATTGGAAGGTTTGCTAAATGATGGCCATAGTTTGGCGGCTGATTACTATGGCCTTTGGTTATGTTGTTGAAACAAGGAATTGGAATCTTCTCTACTGCACTGTTTGTAGCATGCTCAGCAGTAGGGGCCTTCACGGATTTGCTGTCAAGTTTAACAACTGGGGATGGTTTTTCGCCGACAAAATCAGATTGAAATTTCTTGGTTGTGGATGTCTTTGGTGGTGGCTTGTTAAGTAAAAGGTTATCTACAAGCAATATATGTGGTGAGCCTGCAATTAATCTTTGCACCTGCTTCCAAGAAATGTTTAGTTACTTCTCATATTATGATGAGTGAAGACGAGGTGCATATATTCAATAGAACAAACAGTTAAGAGTATCTAGTTTGGCAATTACCTTTATCAGTCTATGCAATTCAAAAACTTGCATGACAAAGATTTTCTGTTGGCTGAATATAGCAATGTCAGTATCAGGTCAAAGTAGGGAACATAATATAAAGATCACGTTTAAAAAAATAAATGTATAAATAATGAAAACACATCAAGAACTAGATCACTATGTTCAATCTGCATTGAAATTTGAGAATTGCAAAGCTGTAAGTTTGGAGGATGAATCAAAAATGTATTGGATCACATTGAAAGTCAATGCACTAAAAGTTTGTCAGAAACTTACAGAGATTTTCTGCCAACAATAACAAACTCAGCATAATTCAGAAGTATTTTAACAAAAAGAGAGCAAGGCGAAATCATATACACATGTTACTAGACAGGTAAACTTACTTGACGATTGTTCTTCTGGCTTTCCAAAATTGCTGTTCACCTATAGCTCCTACAACATTGTCGGGGGAAATATGCATAACTGATGTCTCCTCATCTTCGTTCCCAGCTCCCTTGTCAAGGAAGAACCTTCTACCAATTTCTAACTCACCATAACATTTGTGCACATCACTAGCAGCTGGCTTCTCCATGTGATGGTCCCTTGAGTTGAATTTGTCCCCAAAAGCTGCATGTTCTTCATGTGTATGGACACTGCTACCTTGCAATGTTTTCAACCTATCTACTGAAATACTTCTAATTTCATCCTTCAGAGATCTATGTTCTTTTTTCATTGATTTAGAATCCCTACCTTGCACCAATGACATTAATGATGCATCTGTCATGTCACCAAAACCATCTAACGAGAGCACTTCCTCTGGCTTCTGTCCATTTTGACTCACTTTTGTAAGCTCCTCCATCTGGATTTTCCCATACTGTGCTGACTTCAGGTCTGCAACACCTGGTGAATTCACCTTCTTTCTAATTGAATTCAGATTTTTAAGAGAACAGCTCAAATTACAACCGTCTTCATCTTTATTATTTTGGATGATGCTACAGCATGAGCTTTTTCCATGTGCAGAAGCAGAAGTTATAAAAACATCTTCACCATCAAGCGCTTTCAGAGAATTCTTACTATTGATGAAATTGTCTTGCTGAAATGAATTGTGTTTACTAGTAAATGACAATGAGCATAAGAAGTTTAAATTTGGTAACTTGTAGGCTTCCTCGTTTCTCTCACCGTGTGTTTGGTTAAGTTACTCCTTCTAAAACTGTAAGCTTGACTCTTCTCAGCCAGAATAGAAGGTGCATTGGAGTTGAATTGGATGCTTTGATTGGTACTGATCTGCACAGCATAAACATAACAATTAAAAATGGTTGCAAAGGATGGACTTAAAAACTTATTGGTATAAATATCTAACCATGTATCACGTTTTTCTCACGTCAAATAAATGAAATGCTCGGTGAAACATTTAAGTGTTTGTTCCTCAAGTGCTAGTCCTCAAGTGGCATATTGTTTCAGCAAAAGGAGTTTCTGCAGATGTTAAGAAATCAGAGGCCCTTTGCTTGTGGACTAAGGATTGCACTGAGTTTCGAAGGGTTACGGGAATATGACTGCAACGCAAACTCAATTGTTGAAAAACAACAACTTCAAATGGTCTTTAGAGGCTGAAGAAACTTCTGAGACACTTAAGCAAGCCATTATTTTCTGGGAATCATTTCACTGTTGTCAAAAAGAAGTCTTAAATTTTTGCACTCTTTGAGGTGTCCTAACATCACTACTTCTTGGAAACATGCCTTGGATACTCTCAAAGCAGTTTTAATAAGTCAATAATTAAATTGATAAGAACATATTATCTTGTTTTTATTTGTTTGCGGATTATTTAGTTTTAAATTTATTGTTCAGTTAAACATTTCTCTTAATTTATTTCAATGTAATTAAGTACAAGCCATATTCATTCAAAGTTTTATATTATTTCCTTGTTCGATTGTTTTTATATCGTTATTGAAGTTTCTGATACTCCTGAAGTGGTGTATGCTACTGAGAAACACGTTCTCGGCTGCTAATTTTGTATGAGAGGATTGAAAACAATGAAAGCTTATGAGATAGGATAATGTTATTGAAGATGCTCTACTAGCTAAAACCCAACAAGCTAGAACATGGAAAAAGAAAAACTGCAAGGAGAATCTTCCAGCCAGCAATCAAAGTAATGCAAATAATTACAATAAAGGAAAGGATGAAAAGAAAAGTTATCCACCTTATCAGCATCGTGGCAAGTATATTGCTTTGAAAGGAAAAGAAACAATATACTTGCATTGAGAATAAGAGAAAGAAATAGCTAGAAGAAAAGAGATAATGCATTGTTGATACAGTTACGTGCTTCATTTGAATACCATTTCAGAATACTTCTGTAAATTTTGTTTATCACTATTACTTAAATCATGTTTAAAATTTCCAAGTTTGGTGAAAATGTCTTGTACTATCATGAATTCACGCAACTTAATGCCTTCATTGAAGGTTAATACATCTATCAAAAGGATAGAAATAAGAAAACCAGAGTTCAGTTCCAATAATCTGTGAAATAAGACAAAGATACGATGGTACAGGAAATTCTCAAAGGCAAGAATTTGAAGAACATCACTTGACTCACGTGGCTTGATGAGGTAGGACCTGTGTAGTTTCTGAGCGGGAGCGGAAACAAGGATGCTGATCCTGGTGCAAAACTCTGAGAAGGGATGCTGAATTGTTCATAGAGTGCCATCTTATTCCTTGGCGGTGCTTTTGGTCCTCCTTTCTCTGCATCCTTAACATGCAATCTTGGAAACATTGGACTGATCTCCTTGCTCTCTTCAATTCCCCCTCTCATCCTATTCATCCTTCTACGCACTATCCACACGCAACAACTTTATATCTCTGCCAATTTCACAAAACATACTTTTCAATCCTCTCATACAAAATTAGCACCCCAGAACGTGTTTCTCAGTGGCATAAACCACTTCAGGAGTATCAGAAACTCAAATCCACACAACAGAAACAAGTTCTGTTGCCGAATTTAACCACCAAAAACAAATCCAACCATGTCAGAACAAATCAAGCAATTCAGAGTAATCCAAAACAAAAAGAAAAAAAAATTAACCAGCTCCAAAGCAACAGTTTTTCTGATCCAGAGAGCAAAAATTAAAAAACACAAATCCACATGTACCCAGTTGTCAAAAACTAAACTTTTTAGCTGAAAAACCAAACCCACAAACAAACACTTAGAAAAGCACAAGAACCCAAATGAAGGTTAGCCAAGACGTAAACAATAAAGAGATCAAAGGCAAAACTTTAGCAAGCCCAGAAGAGAAAGATAGATTTTTCTTTAACAGATAGAAAGTAACAGCTGAAATAGATAGCTAGATAGATAGATTGAGTTAGAAAACAAGGCCAGCATGGAACCACGAGGGCTTAACCAATAAAAGAATATAAAAGAAGTGAGAGATGATTAAACTTGGAAGGCAAAAGGGAGCGTTATAATGTGAAATAATATACCGAATATTGTTGGAAGAGAAAGTAGTGTTCCGGGAAGAGTATGAAAGAGCAGCATGCAAAAGCGTTGGGAGTGACCCTACCATGTTGTTGAATTGAAGAGGAAGAGGAGGCAAAGAGTATAAGAGGGAGAGTAACATGGCATAATGAATGTGGATGATTGGAGACAGAGGCAGTGACCGGGTCTCTGTTTCTTATTTTCCTTTGCACTTACTTAGGCAAGACCAAAGGGTAAGAGAGTGCATGGTTACCACACGTTGCCATTTCCCTAATCTCGACAGAAAAAATCCGTTAAAAATCGTGTCCTCCTATTTTTCTATTTTTTTAATGTTTTGAAACAAAAAGTGGTGCCACTCATGCTCCTACATGCGTGCATGTCATCCTCTGTTCTGTCAGCTCTGCATCTTCTACTTTCCTTCAACTTCCTTTGGGAAATTAACACGTGATTTTTTTTCCTCTTTTTTACTAACACGTGATTAATTTGTCTTAACACAAACATGATCCGGTTTTAATATATCAGGGGATATTTATTAGTTGTCTCAGACACGTGCGGATTTTCGATCTTACTTAGGTTAGGTGGCACACTCTCATGATGGTAAATATTTATTGTTTAAATACATGTACAAATTTAAAGCAACAAATTTTATTAACTTATGTACAAGATAATTGTAATTAGGGGAAGAATCTCATTTTTTTTTTCTCTCGTAAAATATATTTAAAGAAAAATTTGTCCACACTCAAACTCCAGTACTTAAAAATATAATGAAAATCCACATTGTCAATAAAGTAATAGTAATATTGGATTTCGATCTTCTTCACATATGAAAAAAATATAATTACAAAAAGTTATCACACTGATCAATTTCTTAACGAAAATTAATTATTAAGTAATGTTTCATAGGTTATAAAAAAAAATAGAGTCATGTTATATAATTTTTGTTACCAAAAACAGTAGGTTAATCGAAATGAAAAATTTTAAATATAGTATAATTATAACCTTTATATCGCTATTAAAACTTTTTTACTGAAATAAGCATTTTTATCTTGGTAATTTTTCTCTTCGTCTTAGTAATTGAGAGTGATGATTTATTTCAAACTTCGATTCATTTTATAATGATGGGACATTTACGTTGTGTCTGTTTCATTAAAAAGGAAAAGAAGTGGTTGGGGGACAAAGTGGAAAAATATATAGTACCCAAATTAGCAAGAAACTTGTCGAAATAGTCAAAGATATATTATTGTCTTTTACTTCAATATCCTTCCATTTTCATTTTAATTTTTTTAAGCCCCGAATTCTCTCATTCCACAGCCTAATTTTACTCAGATGCAATTAATATTATATTTTAATAGCTTTATAATGATAAAGAAAGTAAATACAATTAGTTATTTAGGAAAGTTATTTGGCTTTTTTTGATTTATTTTCAACCAAATAAATGAAGAACCAATCTCTCTTTCTCATCTATTCTATTTCTCTTGCATTTTTTATTCAAATTCTTATCATAGATTTTATTCAAAAGATGAAATAAATATGTTTTTCACTTTTTGCTTCCTGGATCCCTTGATTACTAGCTACCTGCACCCAAATAATAAAAATAAAAGAACTAAAATATTATTCGAAACACGATATTTTGGAATGTTTGTTCCAAAAATAATTTTTAAAAAAATTATTCTGGTAAATATCTTATATGTACCAGAAAACTTATTTTAAAAAAAAATCATTTCAACGTACATTTCATATCACGAAGAAAGCTTGTTCTGAAAAAACTTGTTTTAAAAATTTAATTCTAAAAAACCTTATTCTATAAATTTTGAAATTTGTTTCCAAAGATTTGTCGAACAAGTAATTCGGAAGTCACCTTTATATAAAAAATAAATAAATAAATAGTCGTTTTAAAAGTTATGGGATTGCATTTAGAAATTATGGGGGTGCAGGAAAATCCTTTTTCGTGAAGACGAGCCCAATTATAACCTTTTGGTGGAATCCAGCCATAGATTGGGCTTTTCAATGAAGTCAGGAACGGTATATTGCAACTTCCAAACATTTTTTTTTTGCGACGTGTTATTCTTACGTGAAAAGTGTTGTATATATTATTTTAAGAAAAAAAAATTATCTTTGTAAATTGGTCAGTTGTAGTAAATGTGTAAGAACATATTCTTATAGTAAGTTTAAAAAATATTTACTTAAAATATGGTATGTATAAAAGAAATTCTAATGAAAGTTTAAAATTTATATTATATTTATATTAGCATCATTTATTATATAATAATGGTAATTAACAATGATGAATAATTTCCAGAAGTAATAAGAAATTAAAAAAAAAAAGATGATTTTGTGGGCCTGTTTGGTGCGCGTGGGAGTCAAATCATATTATTATCACCCACCTGGAGCTATGGCAATGAACAAAGCCAGCTTAGGAAGTTCAAGGATAAAAAGCATATAATATATTTCTAGAAAGTGTAAGAGAAAATGATGATTTATTTTGAGAAAAAAAAAAAAAAAAGTGATAATGGAGTCCCAATTATTAGGTTGTTGTTGACCCAATTGCATTGAATGTGACTAACCTTATTGTACATGAAAGAAATTGAAGCACACAATGCCATAGAAAACAAGGAAATTCTTTCAATCATGCTTCATAAATGGATTCATTGCTTCCTTTCTTCTATTTTGTCAACAATGGTGGTCACATCTCTTTTCTTATCTCATCTTTAGCCGACATGTTCATTCACACTTTCTTCATAAGAGCTTAGCCAAATTTAGCATGAAAAATCTTTGAGAAGTTCAAAGCTTTAATGGAGGGGTTGGTAATGGGAACCACCAAATTCTTCATTTTTAGGGTAATTCTCAAGGTTATGGCTTTACATGGATATAAGTCAAAAAATGTTCCATAGGGTATGGAAGTTCTTTATCTTCTTCCCTTGTCATTATCCCTTTTGTTCTCTCAATTTTTCCTTTAGGATCACAAACTTGTGTATTAATATCCACTTAATAATTAAAACAAATGTTTCCAAATTATTTATGTTTAAACATAGTTATTTCTAGTAATAATAAAACAGAAAAACTAAAATTCTCTTTTTTTTTTTTTATAAACTAGAATTAACTTGTGTACAGCTTATACACAATTTGTAGAAAATATTTTTTCTTTTTAATTTTATTAATATTTATATACATATCAAAGTTGCTGCTCAGTTAAGCCTTCCAACAATTGGTTGGTTCTTGATTGGGTTTATCACTTTATCCTACATATTTCACCATCAAAAACTTTATCATATATATAT
>Ga0123340_1001559_pt1 | contig 19212 bp, 8 predicted proteins | sample SirMexnodulemix_FD_89961 | JGI IMG/M metagenome (GOLD analysis project Ga0123340, IMG submission 89961) | Root nodule microbial communities of legume samples collected from Mexico - Siratro Mexico nodule mix | ecosystem: Host-associated > Plants > Roots > Nodule | place: Mexico: Nepantla... | reverse complement strand
ATATATATATATATATATATATATATATCTCACACACACACACACACAGTAAACAAAAAAAATCTTTGGCTCTCTTGTAGTTCTATTTTCTTAGTTGCTGTCTGCAGTATTGCAGATTTTGCGTCAAAAAGCTACTTCCATGAAGCAAGACTACACAGAAATGACAACTACTGTAAGTAGATGGCCGTATACTTGGACATTGATTCTGCTGTCAATTTTACGAAAGTAATTGAAACCCTTTTTTATGTGAGTAATATCAGTGAATTGACTGAAATTGTGTTGTTTCCGAAATATAATAAATTGAAGTTTTCAAAAACCTTTTCTAGCATACTTTATCTTTAGAGATACTACAGTTCGATGTTTGTTTGATGGATGCAATATTTTAAAATAGAAAAAAGTATTTACGGCTTGAGTGATAAATTGTATTTACTGAAATTTTTTTGAGATGCAGTTAATTAAGTTTTTATTACTTTTGGAAAATTAAAATGGATTTGGATAGACTTTCTAATATATATTGCTTTCCATGATACAGACACAAACAGTTTCTGAGTTGAAGGACTTTGTGAAAAAGCTGAACTCATTGCCGGAGATGACTGTGAGAACATTGTTTTTGTAATTTTGATATTTCATTAAGACATCATAGTGACTATCAACTCATAGTATTCCCTAAATAATTTCCCCAGAGGCACATAAATCTTGCCCAGCATCTATCAACATTCACTTCAAAGCCTTCATTTCTTGGGCAACTTGATATGGAACATACAATTGTGGAGTCCCAGAGTTATGACATGTGAGTTAATTTTGCATATGGAGAGGTTTATATACTTGATGTTGTTATATTTTAAACTAATATAATTTCCCTCTCAATATGAATTAAGTAGGATGTGATATCATGTGTTTTGGAGGGAGCTGATGCTAAGGTTTAAATGGGTTAACTTGTTCTGGCCAGTGCCACTTGTTTTTCACTTGCTAGCCCCAAATTTTCGTAGGGGAAATTTGTAAATTATAAGTTTCATGTGATCCTTTTTATCGAGTACCTTCTATTAACCATATTTAACTGTCTAAGGTAGGAACTAGTACTTTAGTACCGTTGTTTGGAACATATTACTTTATAGCTTCTTCTACTTGAAAACTTCATGTTTTGGTTTGGGGTATATATTTTATGTTTTTTTCTTGTTTGCCATGAAAATTTGAGGATTTTTTGTCTGAAACCAACACTTTATGTGGAAAATTTAATTCGATATCAACTTTCTTGGTCAGCACTTAAAACCAAGTGTTTAGTAAACTTTGTGGACTGGCATTGAACAATGAGAAAATAAAAACTGAGATGCAATTTGGGAAGTATGCCATCAAAGACATGATTTGGATTCGACATGGCCTTGGGGTACTTTGTTTTCCTTGTAAACAAGAATGTAGTGCATCAAGTATCTGTGACTACTAACTGACTGCTGATAGAAATTTGCATATTAAACTTAAAATTGGCTTTATGTGCATAAAGCCATATTATAGTTTAGGTTATAATAGACAATTAAGCTTGATTTGCTGTCCATAATATTTGATTTTGTTTAATTTACAGCATATTATATAAATGAAGCAGCACTTATAGTTATAACTCATGGATGAATTTTAAATTACATGTCTTGATTTGCCAAAACTAATTTTATGGTATTGTTAGCTTGGTCAGTGCCGGCAATTGATTGCTGTTGAGGCATTACAGTTCACAGATGCATGTGCATAGCTAAAGGTTTTATAATATGAAACTTTGGTCATCACATATGCAGATGCTTTGATTATATTGAAGAACTGATCCATAAGCAGGAGCCTTTGACGACAGTGTTACGCCTTCTAATCCTATTTTCTGTTACTAATTCTGGGTTGCCAAAGAAGCACTTTGACTACTTCAGGCAAGCTTACATGCTTCATTGATACCTTATCCTATTTCTTTTTTTCTTCATTTTGTCACTTTTGTAGATGCATGTAGGTGCATGGGAATCCCTAACCTATAATGTTATCCCCATTTCCTTTTTGTACAATATACTAGCAGATTTTATCTTGAAGTACTTAGAGTTTTAATGTATATTTGTAACTTCCAATTAATAGGAGAGAAATACTCCATAGTTATGGATTTGAGCATGTGGCAACGCTAAACAATTTAGAGAAAGCTGGACTATTTAAAAAGCAGGTATAATACGCTAGGTGTTTAGTTGCAAATGCTAATGGGTTATGTATTTGTCTTTTAATAATTAACTCTTATTGTGCCTGTGATTCTTTTAGGAGTCAAAAAGCAATTGGCTCACTATAAAACGTGCTCTGCAGCTTGTGGTTGAAGACACTGATACAGCCAAGTAATTTCTTCTAAATGATGTGATTCTTAGACATTTGATATAATTTAAATTTTACATTAAGTTCATGGTCACAATTTGGATATTCTCTGTAAACATGGTGATGAGTGTGTGTGTGTGACAGATATAAAATACAATATACATATTTTCATTGTGAAATGATAACAAATGTTGAACTAAGCATCCCAAATCTTTAATATCTGCCCAATCACATTTAAGACTAATTTATTGTTGCAGTCTTGAAGCAATATTTTTCCCAGCTTTTTTAACAATGCTAGCTCTTCTATTGTTCCTTTGTTTATTATTTATTCTGTGGCTCTATAACCAGATTTTGTCTGTTCAAAATTAATTCATTTTGCTGTGGCAGTTAGTGACACTTCTAGCATACTGTATTCTTTGAATTTGCCTTCATGTATGCATTTCAAATCATAACGGGCTCTGTTAAGTTGTTAATATTGATTATTGATATTTGATAAGCAACTTTATAAAATTATCTACTTAGTCCTGTTTCCCTACTTACTCTTAAAAGGATTTCCTACTAGGACAGCCCCAATGATATTGCTTACGTCTTCTCTGGATATGCACCACTCAGCATTCGACTGGTCCAGCATGCCATTCGGTCTGGATGGTAAACCTGAATCCCTAATAGTGATTGTCTTCCTTGTTATTGTTTAGCATGGCAGTTAACTTTCTCGTTTCATTTTTACCTAGAAATGTAATTGTATATAAATTATAAAGAAGTTCAACTCATTTGATCTGTTGATTTCATCTCACGCATCTCTCAGTCCTAGTTGGCTTTTTGTTAAATGTTTTGCTGTTACAAATGGGTTTGTGCTAACCATAAAGTCTAGTTAAAAATGTTTAAGAAATTAGTTTTATTGTATAATTTTGTCAACAATCACATTTCAATCCATGGTACGAAAAGCAGGATATTTTATGGTCTTTGTATTAGTTATGTTGAAATTTGTCAACTTGAGCTCACCCAAAGTGATTAATCCTCTCCCAACATGGTTTAGAGAAAGAGAATTCACGTTGAGAAAGAAATGAGCAGTATAATGATAGAGGAAGACATTTTCACAATAAAATACAAAAGAAACCCCTAGAAACAAAGATTGAGTCATTTGACAAGGCATGTCAATGTCCCTACATAGCAGCAGTGCGATTCCTGTAAATAGTCCATATTCTATGATAAGGTTGAAGGTTGTTTGATATTAAACAACCACCCAATTACAGTTTTTAAAACTTCACATTTTCCCTTTTGTTATATTTATGCATGCAATACATTTTCTTTTGCTTGAATATATCTGTTGCTTGCTTGAATTTCTATGCTTGGGTGGTGAACTAAGCTAATAGTCGACCAACTGAAACATTACTGAATGTTATTGATCTTTTAGGCGTCCTGTTGAAGAAATTTTGAAGCTACTGCCCGGACCGCATTTGGAAACGAAGAGGGTTAGTACTCGTGAACTTTGATTGAATATGTTTTCTTATGTAATGTTTCCATTTGATTCATAACTGTTTGAATCAAAGTTACATATTATTCCATTCACTTTTCTTAGTAGTTGTATTTTATTGTACAGGGCGGATTCCCAAATAGTCCATCATTTGACACTTTATCAGGGGTTTCGTCCACCATAGCTAAGTATGTTTTACCTCAGTGCCAGTTTTTAAAGTTCTGCATCTCTTTATCTTGAGTAAAATGGTATCAGAAAAATGTTATAAATTCGAGGAAGTTCAATGCTTATCATTTGGTGTAAGGGTTAAATCACTACAATAAACAGTTCAAAAAATTATGCCTGTTAATAAGGTTTGTACTGATTCAGCTATATTTTGTCCACAATTATTTACTTGTTGTGGATGATATCAATTAGCTCCTAAGGTGTGGTTTAATGCCTTATGTAATCTGTTAACTGAGGTTCTTAAAAGGTAAACCTTTTAGAGCTTGATGGTTTTCATTTGAGATTGGTGTGTCAAAATTTACTAAAATTTGGAGTCTTTAAGGAATAAATCTTGTAATTCTTTTCTGACACTTTGCTTCTTTCAGAGTACCAGATGGAAGGCGTGCCCTGGTGCTTCTTGTTTTTGTTGGGGGTGTTACCTTTGCAGAGATTTCTGCACTCCGATTTTTCAGCACTCAGGTGTGTCACAGCTGTTGCCTATTTCTTAATGTCTCATAGACACTAGGTTAACCAATAACGTTTCCTATAATTTAATGTTTTTTGAATATGGTTATTAGTACATAATATATCAGGTAAACAGATATTATCTTATCTGATATATTATGGGTGAGTAGGTGGGTGCGTTTACCCCAGGGGGGATCTTGAATTATGGAAATCTGTGTCTGGTTCTCTCTTATCTTCCACCTTCAGTACGCTCAGGGGAATAGTGGAGAAATATCAGGATAACTTTCTTCTGGACAGTACGTGTGATAACATGACGTCAAGAACGCACAAAGGGTAATCAAATAAGGATCAAATTGGGAGGTTGAATAATTAAAAATAAAATAAAATCCAACCAAAATCGAGTGGATTTCTAAATACCCAATACAACTTAAGAATTTTAAAATCGTTTCCTATTTTATAACTTACCCAAACCAGAATAACCCAATTAATTCCTAAAATTTGTTTTCCAAACACATTCGCTGACTTCATGGACTCGCTGATGAATTATTGACACAGCTCTCTATGATACATACTCATGCAAAAAAGTCTCAACTGTCTGAAACGCTATAGGGACTTGGAACATCAGAGTTCTTAATTGAAAGGACCAAGGATATAATGAACTGGTATACATTGGATAGAACTAGAGGTTCTAGAAAAAAAAAATGTTCTTTAGATTCAGGCTACAGGCTTGGGCTCTCAAGATGGGATCGTCCAAGGACTGGAGTATTAGATATGGGTCTAATATGGTCCATAATGCTAAGTCTGATGTGGGAGGAGTTATAGTGGGCCATCATAATGAATGGTCTTCCATTTGGATGGTTTATTCTAGAAGGAATAGGTAGGTCCCTGTGCAGTTAGTGGTGGAATTAGCTAATTCACTTGAAGAGTACAGTTTCTGCATGAGGAGTGGGTAGCGGGTGAAGAAATCTGTCTAGGTCATTATGTCTCTTAGAAGCTGTTGCTCTGGTCACTAGCTGTACTTTTAGATCTGTTTCTCATTCAAAAATACTTCCTGTGACTATATTCTTTATTCTAGTTTTATCATTGGTTCGACCCACCGGATTGGAAGAAGGATTTCATTCGTTAGTGGTGGTTGCTGACCATGCCACTAAAATTGGCAGGCTTTCATTCCCATGTCAGACTTAGCATTATGAGCCCTATCAGGATCTCTGAAAAAACATTGAAGGTGATCAAATCATTGCTATAAATTAAAACATAGTTCACTGGAAGAAAACACTGGGTATTTTAACTATATATATCCCTCAAATTCGACTAGCTACTTGTATAAAATTTGATTTCTTCAAGGATCTAGAAGATATTATTGAAACAGTCCCAATAGGATAGAAAAAACTGTTGTAGGGAGAGAAGCAAAAGATTGGTAGTGAAAGCAACGAGGAGAAACTGGAAAGACTATTTTGGACTTCATGTTAGAATATGTGAGGAGTAATATCTTCAAAATTAGGATGAACATGTTTTTACGTTCAAAGCAGAACCTCGGACACGAAAATGGGGATAAAATTTTATATTTTCAAGTGTACTACTGTTCAAATCTCATTTCCAATAGTGTGCTGGTGTCAAATCCCAAAAGAGTTTAAGTTTTTTTTTCATATGCGTTTATCATATAGGTATTTTGTTTAGTTCACTGTTGGACCAGCCCATGTATGTTTTGCACAGTAGGAATTATTTCTTCTTCCCTATATCCATGCTTTATCCAATTGACTGGGCATTATGAATAAATCTTTTTGATTGTTTGTTATCTTCTAATTCTCGATGTGTTTTATGTTGCAGGAGGGCATGGCGTATGATTTGATTATTGCAACAACAAAAATAGTCAATGGTCAAACCTTGATTGAAACTTTTATGGAAAAACTAGGTTGATTAATGAGTGTAGTTTTGTCAGATCATGCCGAGTATATTTGTTTGTGATGGTGAGTTTATATTGATGATGCTATACTAAGCTAGTTCTTTTCGGACAATGCCTTGGTGACAGCTTTATTGGTGCTATGTAATCCTCTGCGTTGGTTTTCTAAGAGGGACAATGTAAGGGATCATAATCTAGTCCTCTAAGGGAACTATCTGGAATTTAATAGTACGAGCGCTATTTTTCTCTGCTCTTTTTCAATGTGGCAAAGGATCTAGCATTGTATGCAATGGGTTTTTCTACTTGTATTAGTCATGTGTTATTCTTGATTTTAGTTGAATATTGTTAGAACAAGTCATCTTAAATATAATTTATTGAAAAGTTATTGTGTTTTGTACTGTACCTAATTTTTAGGTACGACCTTCTCTATTCTCTTCGCTTTCGTCTCATACATTGTATTGGAAGTCTCCAAAGTTATTATAAATACGAGATCATAAGAGATGGGAATTCATTCTCTCATATTCATTCTCTGTTTTGTATTTTTGCTCAAGGTGGTACCAGGTTGATTCCACTTTGCATGTCTCTGTTCGACAGAGAAGTTGTTGTCTGGTAGTCTGCTGCCATCGCCTGACGCTTAGGTTCGGTGCGTCTTAAGGAGCATGACCCAGCTAGGTGGTCTTGTACCCAAAAACTAATTGACGTGCCGTCACCATCTCAGTCGCCTTAAGTGGTCGAAATCCTTCTGGACCACCAATGCTCAATGCGCCAGAGCCTTCTGAGCTCATTTTCATCCTCAGTTATTTCTCTGTTGCATTATAGGACTGTGTCTGTCTCCACCTTGTTTCAACATATCTTGAGAGACTATTTCCTCTTTTTTAGGGATTTCTTTTATAATCTTTGAGAAATTAAATGAAAAAACTACCTATCTTGGTTTGCTTTAGTTGAACTTTAATTCTTTAACCAAGGTTTCCATGTTCACTCAGAAGAATATGGAAGTAGAGTACCACAAATCAAGTCCAACAGTGGAAGACAACTGATTTTCAATTTTGTGTTTTACTTTGGCAATCAGTAGAGCTTATTATTTTGATCATCTAGGTTCATTCAAAACCTGTAACTCCTTTTGGAAAAAGAACCAAAATAATTTTGCAAAGAATATCCAATGCCTCTACAATTATGCTAATAATTGGCATCTCTCACGTAATTTGATAATATACTGATGTCTTTTATCGGTGAAGCTCAATCGAGGAATTGAAGGTGGTCTTGAAATCGATTCATTAGACCTGATAAAAAAGAAGTTGGATAAATTTTATGTGATTACGATCCTTTGTACAATGAATCTAGATTTTGATCATGCTAGAGATCAAATTTTAATTCTTCAAGAATTGTTCAAGAAGTTCTTTCTATGGAAAACATAACAACTAGACTCTTTCCTGTTTCAACTCTCTAGAGTAGAAATATAATAAGAATACTGAAAAGGCCATAACTTCCATAAATAATAAGAATAACAATGATAAAAGAAATAATGATAGATTATTTTTTAATAAAGGATGATAGGAGAAAAAAATGCTTAAATTATTAAGTTTGTCCCATTAATAAAATACGATAAACAGTCTTTGAACAAGAAATACGCATCTTTGGAGAAAAATATACAAATACTGCATGACTGCAAGACATCATAAATTGTTGGGTTTGGAGGTATCTTCCTAAGTGTCATTAATTTAAAGCAGAGTTGTTTTTGCAGTTAAGCATAAGCCACAAGTGAAAATCTGTGCAGAAATAAAATATCAAGAGAAATAAAGTTTAGCAAATGTACATGAAATGAAATTTTGTTCAAGTTTAGAATAGCAAGATTTCATCAGTAACAAAGATTACAATTCCAAACTTCAAACTTACGTGATATGTTTCTCCATAGCAAACAAACAATCTGGTGAGTAAGGCTATGTTTAGATAAAATTTGAGTGTTCTAGAAATTCTAATTCACATTCCCAATTTCAAGGCACAAAATGATAAAGAAAGAATTTGTTGCTAAAAGTAAAAGTACTGGAATCTCAAGATGCTCTGAATTGTTCAGTCAAGAAAAGTGAATGCTAAACCCTCATGCACATGCTCTTTCTGAAGTATATAGATAAAAGTCCATCTATATCTGTTGTGCTGAAATTCAACTATTTATTAAAAAATGGGACAACCTGCAGGATTGATCCTAAACCACTTGGTCATGGATGCACTAGTATTATGTTCATAATTATCCAAAGAATTTAAGATGTTAGGTAGAATATGTGAATGGTTTTGATCTATTACACCACAATTCTCTAAAAGGAAAAGTGAAATGAATCTAAAGAATGAAGATACAATTGTGGCTTAATGAGCGGTGGGAATTGGGTGGAGAACTTTTATTTGATACGTTGCAATCAGTTGGCCTAGCACAGATATATACAAGATTTAAGTTAAATTAGGTGCATAGAGTTAATATTAAGTTTGAAAAAACTGAAGTCTTCACCCACCAACTTGTCAAGTTAATTGGATGTTGTCGGTATCCTTATGTTCAGGAGCAACACTCATAAAGTTTGACTTTTTGAATATCATTGTGAGAGTTTGACCTATTAGAGTATATTAGTATTTTACATCCTTTCATGTGAAGCATTAGATCAAAAGAAGAGAAATTACAAAACAAAAGTCATTCGTAACTCTTAATTTTGTTTAAAGAAGACAAAAGCTCTGCATATATAATAATTATGTTTCAACCCCGTGTGAAAACTACTAACTTCATGCACACTTAAGTAATTTTTATGATGTTAAATAAGACTTAAATCTAAATATGTTTTTTTTCTTATTAATAAACAACTTATGAGGTTTGGACATTGCGTGTTCCGTGTCCGACACGTATCGAACACTGATACAAGTATGACATGTATCTGTAGAGTGTCCAATTTAAAAGATATTTTCTTGAATATCTTACAATTCTAATACAGTACCAACATAATTTTAAAAGGAACTGATACACTAATATTCTAAATACTCATAAACTTATCCGACTAACTGTCATTTTAACGTACTTAAGGTTTAAATATTTATTATAAAAATAAAAAACAAATCTTATATATAATTAAGAATATTTAAATTATATATGTTTCTTTTTACTTTAAATTTTAGATATATGAATTAGATTAATTTTTTATTATATTTGTTAATTTTGTTCATAGATTTTTAAATAGATAAATCTTAATTATCAATTTATATTTATAGTGACATAAATTTGTGTCACCATTTTTTATAATTTGGAGATTATACGTATTGGAATATTCGTATTGGAATATTCGTATATGTGTCGTGTCAGTATCAGTACCTTTTACTGTGCAATTTATTCTACTATGCTAGAAGATTCTATATGCAAGAAAAGTTTGCAGTGGGCTGTCCATTCTGTTTTGTATTTCTAAGTGCGTGATACCCTTAAAAAGTTTTTCCTGTAGAAGGAACACATACAAGATGCCCTTTCCATGTCACTATCCTTTTATTGTCAAGGATTTGATCCCAAGCCAACATGAACACTAGCAGAATGGTTAAGCAATTTCACAGAAGTTATTACTTATCCATCAAATCTCAAAGAATTCCTTGCTAGGTATCACATGCATTGATATTCAATGCCAAACCCTCAGTCGCTTGTGTCCAAAACTATGCATTGGTTGTTGTGACAATAAATAAAATAAGGTTAATCGTGAGAGAAAGAGGTCCAACCCTAAGGAAAGGGAAAGGTTTGAGGAAAGAAAAGAGGAGGGGACCTCATATTTTGCTCTTAGTATTATTAGATGATTAGCCCTTTGAGATAGATGCTGACTGTGGCCTGATTTGTGCCTTGACTAAAGAAAGCAAAATATTACAATAGTTTTAGCTTTAATTATTATGGAAACTTACCTAACATTTTCCATAGAGATCCAACTCTGTCACGTAATCTAGCTAACACAGTCTTTATGCATGAACTAATAAGGATTCCACTTGAAAGAGAAACAATAATTCAACTTTATGAAGAGAAGGGTGAAGGGGGGGAGAGGGAATGTCCTTTTATGAAGGGTGTATTGGAAATTATATTGCTCTATGGAATCATGCATGCTACATGTGAAGTGGGACAGAAGAAACATTTGATAGAGATGGAGCCCTTTTAAGAAGAAAGTTGGAATTGGCTGTCTTTCTATATAGGAGTTTTTCATTTCATATTTATGCTTTTCTAGTCTATGAAAGTACATCAAACTGCTTCTGAAATTCCAAGAATAGGCTTCAATTATGTGTGTCTCCAAGAAAAAAAACACTATACATCATATCATGTTCAGAGAAATATTATTTGGGGAAGGTAAATTATAGGGAAAAGAAAGGACCTGTACTCAACTATGTGACAAGGAAGAGTTTTGCATGCTCCTGATTATACTAGTGACTTCCTTTCGTCTATGATATCATATCAACGAGATGTCTAGAAGAAAAGCACTGTAATATGGGACCTTTAAACTTCAAATCCTCGAAGTACATTGATTCCAAATTTCAAGTATCAGATTGATCAGATTCATGGTGGCTGTGAAATATGATATCAGATTGATCTTTTTCTAATTATAATTCTGAAAATCGTATCACTTTAAGAAAAATAATTAACAATTTCAAATATAACAATGACGAATGATTAAAAAGAGTGGTTTTACACTCAATTTTAGCAAGTCAATACAACATACTTGTAACAGCTATACATCTGTAGTGTTCATATAGTATTGAAAATTATTGATTGACAGAAATGACATTTTCCTTAACAGTTGATAGAAAATTATTTTAAAGTAATGTTTATACTATTTTAATGTCAAAGTTATTAATGAATCAAATATTTCTTTTTAGTATATCAAATTCACATTTTAAAAGTTTTTGATCATTGAAAGGAGGGTTTATTTTATAAATAAAATGAACATGATGTGTTTTTTCTATATAATAGATATGATTACAAAGCTGACAAAGATATCATTATGCAGCAAAGCAATAAATAAAGTTCCACACCATGCACCAATTTTCCAGGAATGGCACGAACAGATATTGTGAAACTTTGCCTTTTACAAAAGTAATTTTTTGTTGAATCCTCATCCCTTCTTGTTTCTTTTTACTTTTTATTTCTGCTGAGTATCAACTAAACAGTTAACTGAAATAATTTGGAATAAGTTTAAGCAATGAATTAACCAAGAGGCCATGATTGGTTCTTATGCAACTCGATAGTTACTTTTCGGAATGGGAGATGATTTTAGTTATCTTTTCATTATTTATATTTCTTCTATAAGGAATTATTCTACCCAAAGGACCTTCCTACATACAAGAGAATTGGATTGATTTTTATACAATGATTGATGTGGTGTAAATTGTAAACTATGCATTAAAACTGATTATGAAAAAATGAAACTTTAAATTCTTAAAAATATTTGTTGGGCCAACGTACGTGGACAAATCAATTTTCGATCACGACTTAATAGAATTATTAAACAGGACAAAGATGGAAGAGTTTCTGTATAAGACACAACAAATCCACCAACTCATGGATTAAGAAATTCAGAACAACTCACTTTTTGTAAGTCACATTATTATTCTGAATTTCAAAAGCAAGTCACTGATCTTACCTTGGATTTTATTTAGCTTGCCATAAACTATGGACATGGAAAACAGAAAAAAGGCAAACCCCAAGACAAGAAACGTAAAAAGACAAGTAGAAGACAAAGAAAGGTTAGAAAAAACAGGCAATGGGTTATGAGGAAGCAAAAGTTGTACAAGGGTGTTCCTCATATGTTCCAATCACAAGACATAACTCACTCTCTGTAAGCACAAAGGGATATCTTGCTTTTAGGTCATGCTATATTAAGACATTGTAACTGTAAAATAGTGATGCCTAGCTACTAGCTGCTAGCTACTTCCATACATAACACACACACACCCACACCCACAAGCATTTATTGTTCTTACATCACTTATAAATTTCATCTTTCGTTTGTTAAACCATATTTTGATCATCAACACTTGCAAGTTTCTTCCTTGTTGGAAGAAGTAGATGGACCTTATGTGGTCAGAGCCACGTCCATCATCTGAAAATGATCTGAAAATTCCATTTTCAGAGAATCTTCCACCTTGCTCAAAGCCAGTGCTACTACCTTCCATGGATATCCAAAAGGAGGGGAAGGAGGACAAAGAACATCCCTATGAGTCTGCTCCAGCACACCTTGCACTGGATTCAGGTGATGAGTCAAAGCCAGAACTCAACCTCATCAACTATATTGATACAAATTTGTCCATGAACTCCTCAGAATCTAGTCATGGAGGAGCTCACGGTGATGAATTGGAGCCAAGGATATTCTCATGCAACTACTGCCAAAGGAAGTTTTATAGTTCGCAGGCTCTTGGGGGGCACCAGAATGCACATAAGCGTGAAAGAACTTTGGCAAAAAGAGGACACAAAGCCGGTGCTGCAGCTGCAATGGATTTTGCACACAGGTATTCCAGCATGGCTTCTCTGCCTTTGCATGGCTCCTATAACAGGTCACTTGGAATTCAGGCGCATTCTATGATCAGCAAACGCTCTTTTCAAACACAAATACCCTCTTTTGGTTTGTCCCATTCTCATGCTCAAAACTGCTGGCAGAAGAGGCCTTTGTACTCACACCAGGCAACTGAGGCAGAAGCTGAATCACCCTTGGATGGTGGCATCCAACGGCTAGGGAAGTTTTCTCCAAGGCTGGTGCCAGAGGGATTTGGAGGCTACTGGTTGGATAGTATTAACCATTTGAAGACTAAGCAAGAGGAGTTGCACAAGCTTGACTTGTCCCTCAAACTCTAAGTGCAGCCATTCATATACATCCCATATTAATTGTATCTCATCTCTTTTCAACAAGAGCTTTTTGTCTTTTTTCTTTTTTTTTCAATTTGTGATCATGTATCACTAGTTTACAGCAGTTGTAAATGCATCTTAGCAGCATAAAAACCAAAGTTCGTGTCTTGATATTATCTGCTTTGATTTGAATTAATGGATTCTTCTGGGTTTATTTGGAAGTTAATAATAAACCTTCCTGGGTTTTCAATAGCATTAGTCAATTGAAGCTCCAAAGCTCGTAGACTTAGCAGGGTAGGAAAGTTAGGTGAACTAAATCTTAAACTAAATGCACCCAAATTTTCTCAATTAACTACGATCTTGCGGAGCCAATCAGCATTCTCCACTCATTTGAGCCGTTTAAAGTTTGATTCCACAAATATCCATTTAAGGGTCTGCATGTGTCAGAAACACAAGCAAGGTTCTTAATAAATTAATTGGTAGAGTTGATTTCACTTAGGCAATATTTTGTTCAAGATTCTACTTTGTTATTTGTTAGTGGTATCCTACTTTTGGACAGTGCTATAGGCATCTTGTACTCCCAGGATTAATGTGCAATATCACCACTCATCTGGGGGATTATTGCAGTTTCTTTTCTCAGTCCCATTAAGAAAAAAAGATAAATTTTGTGAGTGATCGTAGTTATATTTGACAGGGCAGTTAATTGTCAACCTGGGAGTGTTGGGATGAAGGTATATCTGTCTCACATTTTGGGTGACAAAGGCCCACGGTAGAGACTTGGATACTAGTGAGTGTCGTTGTTATAAATTCCTATGCAAGGTTGGTCCACCAAAATGTACATAAAATTTAATGGTTGTGATTGTCCAAGTGACTCCTACTTTGACCCACCTGCAGTTGGAGAAATGGACCTTCTCTATTGGGATGAAAGAAGTAGGTGAGGCAAAGACATGTGAAAGTAAGCTGCACAATGACACTCGGCTATGCTTTCACATCATTGCAAAAGAAATACATTTAATTATTCAGAAGCTTCAATTTTTTTGATCCCCTTGATTTCGTGCCTATATGTTAGGGGACCCCACGAATTTGTTGGTCCATATCTGGGTGATGTTTACAACCTAATCTCGTGTTAATAATGAATAAGTAACTGAAAATGTAGTGATTAAAACAGTTAACAATCATAGTAATCTGAAACTAACAGGATATGGTGAAGGGACAGTGGGAATATCTGTGATGTTTGGGGGCATGAGAATCTGGTATCTTTTGCCAAATGTGTCATAGCACCTTGGTTGGGCTGTCTATTTTGGTTGTGGTGGCATGCCTCAGTCTTCACCGCACCATTTTTCATAAAATATAAACAACCTTTGCTTTTGCCTCTCCACCAAGAAAGAATGAAACACTTTAATTTCACCAATACAAGGGGCTTCTTATTACATGGACCATCATTTTTCTAAGATTAGGTTCAATTTTGAAGCAAAAAACTGCGTCTTCTTCATAAGATCTTATATGATAATCAAGCTCGAGATAGTCCGTCGCATTCGGTGAATGTAGGCTAAGAAATTTGATTTGACATCAACATCTTAGTTAGGCTGCTGAGACTGTATCGTATATGCTACCTTTTTTGTTTTATTCTGCCTGTACTTTATGCCTTTTATCACACAAGGATTATTTATTTACTATTTTCTCTTTTGGTAATAAGTTGAAGTTATTATATTAACTTCATTGGGAAATTCTAAGTGAGGCCTTTGTCTCTGGATATTGTAAATGTGGATGATGAAATTTTGGAAGAGGAGTAGACTTTGCCATCATTAATCTCATTTGAAATAAAGAAAAGTATTCTCTTAAATTTGTAAGTTCAATAATGTCATAGATTTACAAACTTGTTTAACATTTTTATGTATATGTACATGTAACTTGACAATCAAGGTAGGGTAAGGTGTAACATATCTCCACCATTGCACTTGAAACATCAAAAACAATTTTTTTCAACTTTATTATATTCACAGTTTCTCTTTAATATGATATAATCCAATCTAATGAATCATGGTAACAAAAAGAAAAGGTGGATAATAAAACTTGATAAATTCAATAATGTATTTTTTTAAATATAGGTTTGTCATTTCACCTTCTTATGGGGTGCAGGTTTAAAAATATGGGGTACAGAATGCAATGTCCTTCTTTCTAAAAAGAGAACGAGAGTTTGGGCCTTCAACTTTGTTAGCAAACCCACAAAAGTAAAGGGACTGGACCATGCCATGTTTCTAAATACACACACTGTGTTGGTTGTTTAATTCTAGTGTGTTTTAAAACAGTTTCTGATTTATTATGTTAACATACTTGGATTTAAAAAAATAAGTGAACAAAAACAATGTACACTCACTTATTTTTAAGTCGAATTTTATATTTTAAGATAATTTTTAATCATAAGTTGCTAACAAAATAAGTGTATGATGACAAATTTCACATATAGAGAGATTGAATTATTCCCAGAATAATTTTAAGAGGTTTCATTTTCATGATTCATTTTCTTTCAATTTAATCATTCTAATACATATTTATTTTGAGAATTTGGTAAAAAAAAAAGGTTAAATTTATTAATGCGGTTATATTTTATCACAGATTCAGTCTGAGTCTAGAAGATTGATCACTTTCGCTGATTACATGTTTAGTTTCTCCTAATTAGAATTTAGAACAACCTTTTGACTAGCAAAGCATAATGTTTTCAGCGAAGAAACATTCTCAATTTTCTTCCTCTTAATTTCCGTTTTTTAACATTATTATAACATCAAGTCGTCATAAATTTCATCGCCTTTAACTTTGTGCCCACTGTTTATTCTTTTTCATTAAAGTAAAAATATATTATTTCAAATCTATTACCACTTTTTTTGGATTTCGTTCCTATAAAGATAAATAAATTATATAATAATTGGTATGAGTTGTTATTAAGAAAATAAACAATTATAGTCTATTTATTTATCATGTATGTATTTATAATATTGATTATAATTTTCTTATGATTGAAATTAATTCGACGATGAATAACCCTCGTTAAAAAAAAAAAAATCGCTACGTCTAATGCGAATTTTCTTTTCAATCACTTTTTTCTTTCCTACAAAATTCAAACAAGATCCCGAAGGTACATCCTCAAATTCATTCTAACAAGAAACATATTGGTAAGTGAGTTTATGTTATTATATTTTAGTCTATCCTTGAAATTAATTTTCTTTCTAATGAACTTATTCTATTTTTTTCCTCGCCATTTCTTGTTGCACACGTGACACATTGCTGCATGCAGCAATATAAACGATGACGTTTATGCTTAACAGGTTTGCTTTTTACTTCTTGTCCTTACTGATATTAACAATACTCAATTTGAGTAATGTTGATGTTAGCTAATGTAAATTTTTGCAACATCATGTGAATCTGCACTATGTTCTCTGTCTCACTCTCTCTACTATTCTGTTATTGTTTTGTTCTTCACATGTTTCTCTGTTTTTCCTCTGTTCGTCATTCACTTCATGATCTGTTTTTTTTTTTCATAGTGTAGAACTTTTTAAAGAAAAATAAATAAAAATAGTTGGCATTTATTCAGTTGCCTAATTCACTGTGATTGGATATTTGAGTTAAAATGTCAAGTTCATATATGAAAGAGGTTGGAAATGGGTGATGCCAGTTAAGCAAAGAAATTTGCCAATTTTGTTCCCCATGATCGTGAACTTACTTCAAGTAACACTTGCGTGTAAGACAAAGGAATTTGCTTTACTATAATTAAGATTTTTTGAGACACGTTGATGTGACTTTTTTCATTCAATTATTATGAGGATTTCTACTAATGCAGGGTATAAGTTTGTATTATGTTCAAGTAGCTTATTTTATTTCATTTACATAATATAATCAATTCATCTTTTTATATTTTTCATTTATACTCATTTTTGTTTCTTTGTTAAAAACATTATCAGATACAAGCTATAAAGAAAAGTTCTTTAGTTCTTTTATTTTCATTATAAAAAGCGTGTTTGAATATAAGTCAAGAACTTTTCAGAGTTTAGCTACTAAGAGTATATTCTAATAAAATTAAAAACACGGAAAGACTTTTCTAATTTAACTTTTCAATGGATTCTAAAATATGAGAGTGTTATTTGTTTTGCAACTCAACATGAAAAAAAAAAATTCTTTTAATTTTGAGTTATAAATCATAGAACTTTTGGAGTTACATATCAATACTAATATTCATAAGTTTGAAAAATATTGTATAAGAAAAGTATCATTCTTATGAACATGGAGAAATTATGCGTCTTGCAGAAAAATTAAGTACAATGCAATTATTGTCAATGATAAATTATTATTTTTACTATATAAAAGCAAAATGAAAAGACAAATCTTTTTCAAATTAAGGAGAAAATTATATTTGGTTACCTTTTCCGCTTTGATAGTATACGGGTACATTCATTCATCTCACACGTACATATTCATATGATGGTGATGTTATTTTGCTATAGATATATCATTGATGAATATTTGTAGAATTATTGTAACCATACATCTCGATCAATGCGTGTGCTGTCATCATCTTTCAATGATAAAGTGATATTATTTTTGGCATATATACTCTGTTTCCAAATTAAACTACTACCCTTTTGAAGCAGTACGGTTAAAAATTATACATTGATGTTTGCCCAAATTAAAGGAGAAAATAACTTATATTGCTCATAATTTTGCATTAATGATCAATGTTCAATTATTATGATATTTAAACAGCTAGGGAAGGAAAAAAAAGTGTGCTACACATGCATATTATAGCTCCTAAAATCTTGCAATTAATTGCTTAAAGGATCTGTATCATGACATTTTAAGATTTTTCACAAGGTTGAGAAAGTGGAAAGTGAAATCCACTACAAACAGAAGAAAACAGTAATTCAAAAGCTTTTTCTTTCTAATCCATGCATGGAGAGATTATAATCGAAGAAGCACTTGCATTTTGTGGACAAGTTATCTTTGAATAAGTGAAACATCTATTTTTGTTTTTTATAACTCAAAATTAATTTATAATAAATTAGAAAAATTTACATGAAAGAATTTCTATAAATTAATTTTAATTCACGAAAAAAAAAATAGTCTTAATTTTTTTTCAGGAGAAAAGTTAGTTCAAACAGTATAAATATATAATGCATTTCTATGGAAAGGTATTTTCTCATTGAAAATCATCACTCCATGGTTGTTTATGATTTCTATACATAATTATAAAAGCACGCGTAATGTTTGCTTTTTGGGTCGTTTGGTTGCTGAAATGCTGGCACTCAAAACCACTTTTTGGGAATATAGATTCCAGAAGTAGAAGTGAAGTATGGATTAATGATAACAACCTAAAAACCACTACGTAAGAGGTTTGTTAATTTCCTAAAATTTATTTGGAAGAGAAGTTATGTATGTGTGAGGATATTTTTGAAGATAAGTTTCATGTAAAACTAAATGCTTGTAAAAACTATTTTTATCACTTTTAATTAAAATGAGTTTTGAAGGTAAAATTAATTCTACTTACCAATAATCAAACTTTTGTTTATATTTTACTGTTTTGCTAAAACCGCGTTTAATAGAAAGTAAAATGACTTTCAATACTTTCTGTAATCAAATCAAAGACCACCATGTCGATAGCAAGAAACTAAAAAGAAAAGAGAGAGAAAAATATTATCGCATTAAGATCTGTATAAATTTTTATAATTTCGTTTGGAGACATGAAACATACAAATTTCAAAGTTACGAAGGCGAATGAATTAGTTTGTTACAGTATATTATTAATTGCCAATAAAAGAACAGTTTATTAGAAACTGGTGATCATAATTACTTGAATGCTTGAAAATTCATTAATTTACATAAGAGAACTTTTATCAGCCATTTTTTGTCATTAATTCATGTTATTTTTCTTGTATTGAGTTTTTTTTTTTTTTTTTTATTTTTAAATATTTAATTTTATTTTTTTTTATTTATTTTTTATTTTTATTTTTTTATACATTTTAACTT
>Ga0123340_1001557_pt1 | contig 19214 bp, 5 predicted proteins | sample SirMexnodulemix_FD_89961 | JGI IMG/M metagenome (GOLD analysis project Ga0123340, IMG submission 89961) | Root nodule microbial communities of legume samples collected from Mexico - Siratro Mexico nodule mix | ecosystem: Host-associated > Plants > Roots > Nodule | place: Mexico: Nepantla... | reverse complement strand
TTACAATAGTGTGTAATTATATAATTTCATCGTTAATGATCAGATGAAAAAATCAATTCAACTGATAATTTATCATAACTCTCCACATTATTTTCCTAACTCATAACATGTAAGTTTTTAACTTTCTTTGATCTTTCTATCTCTCTGTCAATTCCATCTGAATTCAAACAAATTATACAAGTTATTATTGAATAATATAATAATGAATAAATGGTTACATACATGGTATGATGCCAGTAGGAGCAGAGCAACAAGAGAAATCCCGAAAAAAAAAATAGTGACAATAGGCACAAAGTTCAATGTGGGGAGGGATCGGGTTATGGTGTGACGTAACATGTTTTCGGTTTTCTCCATCCAATCAATCTTTCCAATTTCTATGCACTTTTTCATTTTTTCATTCATGAGCTTTGTTGTAGATCAATCCTTCTAGAAGAAAAAAATAATGTACAAACTCCTAGTTACATTTGAATTATAATTGCTTAATTACAAACAAAACATAATTTAATATCTATTTGGATTCTCCAATTCATAAATGAAAAAATAAAATACTTAATATGTTGATGAATGGGGTTATGTCATCTTAGTTCTAAGAACTTTTGTAAATAAGATTTCTTGTTGATATACATCGATAGGTAATCAATAATACACAGGTTAGTAGATAACGTGCAATAATAATTAGATTTGATTGACAAAAATTAATTTAAATCACTTGCTTATTTTTTTAAGATGTTAATGCTTATGCAATTTTAAAAATGTAAAGTTTTAGTTTATTCAAAATCAAATTAAATCACCTTACAGTCAATATTACCCAATCTAAGGTGCCAGTAAGCCAAAATTTAATGCCCTCCTAATTATAGTTTTACCAACTTTCTCTTTAAAAAAAAATATTTCCATTCTCATTCTTGAGGAAACATACATTGTCCACATTTCTTGCTAGAATATCAAGATTGTGTTTGGTAGATGACAACGACCATAAGTTTGAATTTCTGGATTGTAATAGATTTTGAATGGGACTTGAAGGTGGTGGAAAAATTATAATAGAAAATTTAGGAGTAACACAGAGTTTGAAATTTGTTTTGGATTATTAAAATAGTTAATATTATAATACATTAATTAAATTACATGATTTAGACAGTATTATTTTATGGGTATTTTAATTTGTTAACTATATTAATTATTTTTATATTAAAATATCATTACTTCTATTAATAATATTTTTAGTTATCAAAATAAAAAAATGTAAAATTCATGTATAATTACTTTTATAAAATAGTCTACAACAAATTGTTTTTATAAAAGTAATTAAATTAATATTTTTTTGGATTATGATATTGTACTGGGATGAATTATTTGTTTTCGGAAAGAATTACTAATATTGTGGAAAATCTTGAGTAGGTGAATATTATCCTAACCCATCACTTGGTTAATATTAGATTATAGGAAATGTATTTTATGTTTGAAATTATGGAATTGAAACTAGGAATCTAATACCTATCTTTTTACTTGATTGAGTAGCTGACCAAGAAGATTTGTATATATTGCATATCAATTTATTGAATTGTTGGTAGATTAAATTTAACTTTTTTTTTTTATATCCCAAGGTTGAGTAATAATGCTAGAACTCTTTAATATCCATATTATCAATATACAAATTTTTCAATTTTTCGTTGTAATATTTTCAATCATATTATTATATATGCACCACTCTTAATCATGTTATTAATATACACAACTATTTAATTTTGCTTTATAATATAAAAGATAAAAAAAACTATGATATTTTACCTTGAGGAGCAAGTTATTGCTACCTATATGGCTTTATAGTGGTGAAAATTTAAGATGTCTTTCATCAAACCACTGGATATTAGAGAAAATTTACAATTGACAAATTTTCTTATCAAATGAATGTTGGCATTATTGTTTCCAAACGTAGTGGTTTATATTTTACTTTATTATTTTCTTTTGCTATAAAATACATAAAAAAAAAGAAACAAAATACACATGATATATAAAAAAAAATATCCTGCATATTGTGTTGTAGGAGAATTATAAAAGAGAACAAGAGGAAATATTGACATTAAACCCAATTTGATCTTGAAAGCATTGTTCGTTCTTCGTCCTCTCCCACGTGTCATTAGAAGTAGAAGTTGACCTATATAAACTATCATGCTAAATGACATATAAGACTTACATCGATTAGTAAGAGAGTGGTAAGTTTATTTTGAGTTCAAATTGTAATTGTGGTTTAGGGTTTACAATGTGTCTAACAAATTTAGAGTTTGTTGTTGGTAGAACTTATTGAACGGTTAGAGTTTATAGGGTTCCTCTCTAACCTATAGATGTAAGGATACATATATTGATACAATTGAGCGACTAGAGAACCTTAAACATATTTGTATTGATGTTGGTAATGTCAAAGGAATATTTTCATGTCTTTTTCAACATTGCTCCACACATATGAAATTTGAGCAAATGTTTATGTCAATGAAAGTGAGTGCAAAAGTATTGTTCATTTGAAGGCTTATTATGTTTGCTCATATAAATGAACAATACTTTTTTTGATATGTTATGCATGCACATTCCATGCAAGATTTAGTTCTTATGTGCTTGAGATAGAAACCCTGTAATGATTAGGTTAAACCTCTCTCTGTGAGATCTACAACAATCTCCATGGTAAGATATGCTCTAAGTTTAGTAAATAAAGTCCTCAGAATTTCTTATAATATCTCTTTTTCTTCTTCTACTTCTCTTATAACCTTGAGATTGTGTAGAGGAAATTATGGACCAAGAAAAAAGTACGATAAGTTAATGACGCCGAGAAGGTGTGATCTTTAAAGATCACGACGTAGTGGTGGTGGTAACAGTAACAATGACCACCGTAATCCGATGTTAGCCTATGCTGCCTTATTCTTAGGGTTATCCCTTTATCTTTGGTTTTGTTTGTTTTCTTTCTATATTAGGTGTATAAAAAAAAGAACTACATTGTATGGTTTAAAAAACTAAGGCACACAAGAATACAAATATCTTTATATCCATTGGTTTAGTCTATTTTAGACTTATTGGTTTAGTAAGTTTGTATTTTGCTTATTGTAATTGGTTATTATTGTATTAAGATCAATTTTATATTTTTATTAATTTCTTATTATAAATATTTTTATTTCACTAATTTTATTATTTTTTATTGTGTTATTATTATATTTTTTTATTTTTGAACATTTTTCAATAAATTATGTGTATAATGTTATTAACATTTGGGTTTCTCTTCAACATACAAAAACTAACTTTTATAATCACATTCTTCCTCAAATTGTTAGTAAACATGAATTTCTCCCTTTACATAAAAAATCATAAAAACAAGTAAAATGATTAGACGTCACACAAATACTAGAAGAAGACTAAAACACTATAGAAGATTGTTAGAGAATTACAACCATGTTTTGATTAAGTGCTAATAACAACAAAATATAAAGTATTATTAGACTTGGTTTGAACGATGAAAAATTTGTGTTCACAACAAATCATATAAGATGTAAGTTTTTTGTCTATTAAAAATTGTAACACTGTGTTATCTCTTTTTACGTCTGATAAGCAATGTGCTTTCTCATACAATACCCGCATAGTCTTAAACTAATATAGTACTTAACAAATATATTTATACTTCTTCTATGTCACACAAAAAGTCTATTTTCTTCATCTACCTCGATGTTTGAAAAAAGCTTATGTGTAAAGAAATTTCAAGAAGGGAGAGTTGAACTATGATTTAATTAATTCTTAAAACTTTTTGCAAGCGTAGTCTCACTTTGAGTCTTTGAACAAAATTTTTAGTTAAGTTGACAAACAATAAGTGCTTTATGTGATGAACTTATGTAGATGTAAGTTTAAAGAAAGTTGATTTGTTGAAATAATCTAACTTAACGAAGTGTGTTTTTTCATACCACATTTTGTCAAACAAACATATTTGAAATACAGACAATGCTACCTCAACACTTCATACCACATTTAGTCAGACAGACATATTTGAAGTCTTATTTCAAATGCATCTCGTTTGTATGAATGGTCATAACATACACAACTTTTACAACTCAACTGAATCACTTGATTGATGTATCTTCTAATTTAATTTAACAAGTGATCAAATCATACTTTTTACGCTTGACTAGCCATTAAAGGTGCAAATTAAATACTTAAAAAAAGGTTGATAAAAATATTTTCAGTATGTACTCTTACAATAGCTTTCCTTCTTGGGTTAGTGCATATGATAATAAAATATCATGTAAAGGAGACAAGGAAGAAGTAAAATATGCACAACAATTTATACAAGCTCTTCTATGGCAACATACTACATCCAATTCTTGGTCAACAAGTCAAGTTCAACTAGTTAGACTACTAATGAGAAGTACACCCAAGTATTCTTTGGACTAGTAACCACTCCTACCTAATCCCTTGAATATTTTTTACTCAAGTCACTCCTAATTGACACCAGATTTTCTTTCGGATCACAAGCACTCCTAGTTAACCCCATCAAGAAGTACTCTTTCCTTAAGCCACTCTTGGCTGAACAGGTATTCTTTACTCTTTAGCCACTCTTGGCTAACATAAGAAATGTTGAAGATTTAAATGATCGTTTGATCATTTGGTCTGACTATCAGAGAGCGTCTACATCTCTTGATGAATACAATTATTTGAGATTTCTCTCTTAGTTTATATCGTATTGCACTCGAGTTACGTCTTTCACAAATACAAGGTGAAGGTTCACTCTCCTAGGTATCTGAATGAACACTATCAGTATTTTTCTAATGACATCTTTTGATCCATGGATATGGTAGATTCTCTACTCTCGACTCTAGGATCTCTTTCTGAAGCTTTGAGGATTACTCAACATCTAAATAACATTTTGACACAATGTAACCTCTACTCTCTTAACTTAGAGGAGTGCTATTAATTTGAGCAACAATTTGGCATGGTATCTCCTCTTGTTCTTCTTGATGAAAGGGTTTAAATAGACTTTAGAATAAGGTATATGTTAAGAGTTTAGTTATAGTCATTGAGCAACTTCGACTTCTACCAATTTTTCCACTGAAGAGCTTAAACAAGAAATGTTGCGTTTAATACAGCTTTGATTTGCACTCCTTTTTTCTTCAAATGTCCTTCATAATTGGCAATGCTTATCTTTCTAGGTAACATAGTATTTTCCACCAACTCATGATAAAAGTGCACATAATACAGGACATATAGCTTAGAGATGAAAGGTTCTTTGTATCAAGAGGTTGATAAAGAAAAAAACTTTAAATTGTGTCCCAAGAGATCTTCGATATTTGTTTTATATTTAACCTTGGAAAGATCTCTTTGCCAAATGGACATTCCCTGCTTTCATAAAATAAACATATGGATATTTATTGAAGTATAATGTTAGCTTAGTCTAATGTTTAGTGTGCATTTAATCTATTCTTATATGCACTTTATCACCTCAATTTGTGCTAAAAACAACATAATGTTGCATTATTTGTCAAACGAAACACTTGGGTCTTACATGGTATGTTGTTTTCATATAACTATTGTCTTATAGATTAAGTATGACCATGTTTTATGTTTTTAGCACTTAGATAAAATCTTAGGTGTTGGACTTTTGCCTTAACAACTTATGTCACATCAACAATCTCTTGGTACATGAGCTAAAGTTGCTTTGGTACATCTTGGTACATATGCTAAAGTTGTTTTGGAACATCAACTCCCCAACGCATGTTTTGTCAACCCTGTACAACTTTGTGCTTGTGCTTTACACAAATTCAAGTAAAAGTACTATATCCAAGAGGTGATAAGTACATTCACTATCAGGGTGTTGCTTAAAGAAAAGAAAAATATTTAATGAATGCATGAAGTGCATTCAATGTATCTTCTATGTCCAAGATGCTCAAATACAAAGAAGACATTCAAATTTGTCATGGCTCTTTTCTTTAAACACCTATATAAAACTATCCTTCTTTGAACCTGCTCACCGACCAAAGAAGGATTTGTCATGGCTCTTTTCTTTAAACACCTATATAAAACTATCCTTTGAAGAAAAGAATAATGAGTAGAGCCATTATTTGCAAAGTGACAAAACATCGTCAAAATATTTTTTGTATCTTACTAGCTTTGTGAAAACCTTATTGTGTTCATCTAGCAAACTAGTAGAGAAAACTTAAACCTTATAAACGTCAAAAGATGCAACCCCTCTCTAGTGAGCAACCTCATGATCTTTTTATCACACCCTAAACAATATTTGTCTTAGTCAAGAGTGGTTGTGTGTTAAACAATAATCGATTTTTAATTAGAAGTGGTTAAGTGTTAAAGAATAATTGATGGGTTAGTTAGGAACGACTATATCTTGAAACAATATTGGTACATGTTAGTTACGAGTGTTTACAAGTCAAAACAATACTTTTTATCGTGCAACATCAATATGCTTAGTGAAACTCAATCAGTTGATTATTAGTAATTTCTTCCATTTCTTATTCTATCATATTGCATGCTATAACACCTACACTAACTTAAGATGGAGAATTTTCTGAATTTAATTTTTGAAAGGAATTTTGACAGATCATTTATTAAGCTTAAAATGACCATCTGAACAATCACCATTAGACGATATCTATGAAAATTGCAAAACATTTTTTAAAACAAAATTCAATCATTTCTTCTTGTGTTTTACCTTTTTTTCACAGTTTGTATCAAATACTATATGAAGACTAAATGCTATAGAAGATTGTTAAAGAAAAGTCTTAAAACCATGTTTTGATTAAGTGCTAATAAGAATAAAGCATAAAGTATGATTAGACTTGGTCTGAACGATGAAAACTTTTTGTTCACAACAAATCATATAAGATGTAACTATTTTGTCTATTAGACAATGCAACATTGTGTTATATCTTTTTATGTCTGATAAGCAATGTGTTTGCTTATACGATACGCGCATAGTCTTAAGCTAACATAGTGCTTAAAAAATATCTTTATTATTCTTCTATGTTGCAAATAATGTCTATTTTCTTCATCTACCAAGAGGATTTGAAAAAGCTTATGTGAAGAATGAGGAAATTACAAGAAGGGAGGGTCAAATTTTTAAAACTTTTCACAAGCATAGTCTAGTTGTGAGTCCTCAAACAAAATTTTTGATTAAGATGTCAGATAGTAAGTGTTTTATGTGATGAACTTGTGTAGATGTAAGTTTAAACTAAGCTAATTTGTTGAAACAATCTAACTTAACGAAGTGTGTTTTTCATGAATACTCTTTAATAAGGTATATTTGATGAAATACAGACGATGTTACCTCAACACTTTATAACACATTTAGTCAGATAGACATATTTGAAATCTTATTTCAAAGGCATCTCTTTTGTATGAAAGGTCATAACAGACACAATTTTTGCAACTCAACTGAATTACTTGGTTGGTGTATCTTCTAGTTAACAAGTGATTAAATAATAGTTATTGCATTTGACCAACTAATATAGGTGCAAATTAAATACTTAAAAAAAGCTTTGATAAAAATATTTTTAGCATGTACTCTTACAATAACTCTTAGTGCAGATGATAATAATATGTCATCTAAAGAAGATAAGGAAGAAGGAAAATATGCACAACAATCTATACTAGTTATTCTATCGCAATATACTACATCCAGTTCTTGGCCAACAAGTCAAGTTCAATTAGGTAAATTATTGATGCAAAGTACACTTGAGTCTTTTTTGGGCTAGTAGCCACTTTTAGTTAATCCCTTGATATTTTTTTACACAAGCCACTCCTGGTTGACATTGAGTTTTCTTTCGGATCACAACTATTCCTGGCTAACACCGTCAAGGAGTATTCTTTCCTCAAGCTACTCTTGTTTGAACAAATATTCTTTATTCTTTAACCACTCCTGACTAACATAAGAAATGTTGAAGGTTTAAATGATCGTCCGATCATTTGGTTTGACTATTATAGTGTGTTTACGTCTCTTGACAAATACAATTATGTGAGCTTTCTCTCTTAGTGTAGATTATTTTGCACTCAAGTTACGTTTTGTACTTAAGTGTTAAAGAATAATTGATGGGTTGGTTAGGAGCAACTATATTTCGAAACAATACCGATACGGGTTAGCTAGGAATGTCTACGAGTCTAAATAATACTTTTTATTTGAACGTTAGTCTGCTTAGTGAAACTCAATCAGTTGATTGAGTAGTCTGTGATAAACATCTAAAGTAATTTCTTCCATTCCTTATTTTGTTATATTCCATGTTATAACACTTGCACTAATTTAAGAAGGACAAGTTTTTTTAACTTAGTTTTTGAAAATAATTTTTATAGATAATTTATGAAGCTTTAAACTATCATCTGAACAATCACCATCTGACGATATCTGTGAAAATTACAAAAAAAAAATAAAAATTAAAACACAATTCAACCCTTCCTTAGTGTGTTTTACCTTTTTTTATAGTTTGTATCAATGCTCAGCCTCTAAAGGATTGAACACCTTACCGATACTAAAGGAAAAGATCTAACATGACACACATGGAACCACAACTAATAATAGAAGGAGTTGCCTCTCCAGACCTCCTATATTTCTAGGAAAAACTTTTTTTATTGGAAATATATGATGGAGATGTATGTGAAGTCCACACATTATCAACTGTGGTAAATCATCACACGTGACAATATTGAGATCTCATCCCTAAAAAAAGACTGGAAAGCAAAAAGTTCAAGCATACGTAGTTGAACAACAAATCAATATACACTCTCATTTGTACCTTATCTATAAAATGAGTATAAAAAGGTTAAGATATATGTGTTGTTTTAAACACAACCACACTCTTTATTAAAAATATTAAGTATTAATTACATGCATATAAAATATATATATTATATTATTTGTCAAACGAAACGTTGTGTTTTACAATCTTAAAAAAAATCTTATTCATATTTTTTATTTTATTGTTAAAAAATCTTATTCATTCATGTTTTATATTTTATTGTTTGATAATACTTAATCGAAATAAATGAATAAGATCTCATAAATTTTTCTCTCATATCACACTATTCTTCACGTAATTAATATTTTGATTTGACATCATTATTCCTCCTGAATTTTACATTTTTTACTTCAATGTTACATAGAACATCCAACACATGGGGTATGGGACATATTTATGATTAACCACGGTGGAGTTTTGTTGGAAGTGAGGGGGCCTTGACCACAATTCTTTTTTCTACATATGTAAATTAATATATAAATAACACTATTTTTGTGGTTTTAGTATATTTCACATATTTGATATCCAATTTTTTTTTGTATTTTGATATCGGGAACATATTTTCTGAAAACCCTAGGAAGTGATTATTACTAGTGAACATGTTGGGTCTGAACACTTTTCAACCTGATCATAGCAATTGGCAAAAGTTTTATGTAAGTAAAGCAAAGCATTAAGACAGGGAGTGTAAGTGAGAGGCATTCAAAGATTGATTGCATAATGCAATACCAATTCTTACCTCATCAGTAGGACCAGTCCTTTGTCAACGGAAGGGGCACATCAATGATTAGTTGCCATTTTTTCTTACCCAAATTTACCTTTTCTAATTAAAAAAAATATTTTGCATTATCTTCTCTCATATAAAGTCTTAGCAAACATTATTTTATAATTTATGTTGTTAAATTATTAAGGATAATACTTATTATTTAATGATATATCTTAATTTTAAAATACATATCGTGATAATATTTTAGGTCGTCGAAGATACCCTTATCGTGTATTGATTCTTTGACCGTTGATAAACTTCCCACGAGTAAGTGTTTGGTACATCAGTGACAAACTGTTCCTTGAAAATGTATATATTTTTTAATGTGGCAATGTCTGTGTTTCGTTAGTGATAATTTTTTCAAACACATATATTTTCTTTTACATTGCACATACATATTAAAAAAAGTTTCCTTATATAATTATAACATCGTATAACATACATTTGTATTTTATTGTTATGGGGGTGGCACAATAGTGTGAGCAACAGCCATATGCTAATATTATAATCCCAAAAACAAATGTTTATAGCGGCAGGCACGGGTTTGCCATTGATGGTTTATTGTTTTTCCAAATTAAATAAACAATGACACCAAAAAACAATGAAACATTCACATGTGATTGGAACTGGAAGAAGGGTACTAGAGAAGCAAGCAAGATGAAGTTTGAGAAATGGTATATTCTAGATCCTGATGCTCAATAAATTACATTTAACTTTCATTAAATATTTGTCTAAACAAATTTAAACTTAACTCATTTTAACGTTTTCTAAACAGATATTTTTTCTACTTTTTATATTAAGAAAATAATTTGTATTAAACTTTTTCCCCCTTCTGCGTAAAACAAACCTATAAAGTTATAACAAAATATATTTAATTAGAGACATCGAAGAGAAAGAGAGAGAAACGTTACCGTTTCGCTCCAAATGAGACACCACTTTTCAACTTAATTCGCTGCTTTGCCACTCTCACTCACATCAATTTCCTTCACTCTATAACTCTCACTCGCCGCCGGAGCTCATTTTCCGGCCCCACCCTCGCCGGCGACGTATTTCCGCCACCAGATTCACCCACCATGGTTTGACAAACAAATTTTGCATCTTTCGAAAAACCCAACTCGTTTTCATTCTCATTTTCGTTCTTCACACACTCTCCCTCACAAACATGGATCTTCTTTTCCTTCTTCAGTGCCTTCTCTTCTTCACTTCGCTTCACGCAAATGCCCTCAATGCTTCAATTTCTCAGGACGCATTGTCCCTTCTCTCTTTCAAAAGCTTCGTCTCTTCCGACCCTTCCAACTTCCTTGCCGGTTGGAGTAACCGCACCTCCTCCAATCTCTGCCGATGGCGCTTCGTCGTGTGTGGAGGCGCCGGGAGCCTCTCTGGCCGAGTCACTTCCCTCAATGTCACAGGTCTCGGCGGCGGCCAGTTGTCGCCCTCCTTCGGGGACTTGTCCGAGCTCCGCGTTCTGTCCCTCGCCGGGAACATGTTCTCCGGCGAGATTCCTGCTACCGTAGGGAATCTGCGGTTTCTCGAGGTCCTGGAGCTGCAAGGGAACAACTTTTCAGGGAGAGTGCCGACCCAGATGAGTTTTGCTTTTCTTCAGTCTCTTAAACTTATCAACCTCTCTGGTAATGCCTTCTCTGGTTCGATTCCGAGTGAGATTGTTGGCTCTGGGAGTGTGGAAATCGTTGATCTGTCGAATAATCAGTTTTCTGGTGTGATTCCTCTGAATGGTACTTGTGATTTGTTGAAGCATTTGAAGTTGTCTCGTAACTTTTTGACTGGGGAGATTCCACCCGAAATTGGGAAATGTAGAAACTTGAGGACCCTTTTGGTTGATGGGAACATCTTGGAAGGTAGAATCCCTTCTGAGATTGGCCATATTGGTGAACTGAGAGTTCTGGATGTTTCTAGAAACTCCCTAACTGGAAGGGTCCCTAAGGAGTTGGCTAATTGTGGGAAACTGTCTGTGATTGTGCTTACTGATTTGTTTGAGGATCGTGATGAGGGAGGGTTGGAGGATGGCTTTAGAGGAGAGTTTAATGCCTTTGTTGGGAACATACCTCATCAAGTGTTGCTGCTTTCAAGTCTAAGGGTGTTGTGGGCGCCACGAGCGAATCTTGGTGGTCGGTTGCCTAGTGGCTGGTCGGATTTGTGCTCTCTGAGGGTGCTCAATTTAGTGCAGAATTATATTACTGGTGTCTTGCCTGAGAGTTTGGGGATGTGTAGGAATTTGAGTTTCTTGGACTTGAGCTCTAATAATTTGGTGGGGTATCTGCCTTCATTGCAGCTTCATCTTCCTTGTATGGTGTACTTCAATGTCAGCAGAAATAATATATCTGGCACTCTTAAAGGGTTCAAGAAAGAGAGTTGCGGTGTGAGTGCACTAGACCCTTCATTCCTAGAACTGGATAGTTTTAGTGATGATACATACTTTAATTTTCCTGTTTGGAGGTTTCAAAAGAATGCTTTCATCGGATCTGTTTTTGAGGAGACCACTATTGTTGTGAGCCATGATTTGAGTTGGAATAGTTTTGTGGGATCCTTGCCTTCGTTCTCTCTTGGAGATAGTCTTTTTAGTGCTAATAGTAAAGTCTCCTATGCACTATCTCTCAATAATAATAGGTTCAATGGAACTCTACCGGACCAGTTAGTTTCAAACTGTAACGACCTCAAGACATTGTCCGTTAACTTGAGTGTGAACCAACTATCGGGTGGGAATTTCCAAAAGTCGGTTTTGGAGTGTCTAAAGTTGACAGATTTTGAAGCAGCAAACAACCAGATTGATGGGTCAATTGGGCCAGGTATAGGTGACTTGGTGATTCTTCAGCATCTTGATTTAAGTGGGAACATGCTATCTGGATCACTGCCAAATCAGTTGGGAAACCTACAAAACATGAAATGGATACATCTGGGAGGAAACAATCTAACAGGGGAAATTCCTACCCAACTTGGCCAATTGACTTCCCTTGCTGTTTTGAATTTGTCTCACAATGCTCTAGTTGGAACAATTCCTGCGAGTTTGTCAAATGCCAAAAGTTTTGAAATTCTCTTGGTGGACCACAACAAACTTTCTGGTGAAATACCTTTAACTTTTTCTACTCTTTCCAATCTTGTGCTGCTGGATGTTTCTTTCAACAATCTTTCTGGTCATATTCCTCGTCTTCAACACCCTAGTGACTGTGATTCCTATAAAGGAAATACACACTTGCATCCTTGCCCGGATCCATATTCCGACTCACCTGCTTCTCTTCCAGTCCCCCTTGAAATCCAGCACCATACTCACAGAGGAAGAAAATTAAGGACATTGGTTATTGTTGTGGTCGCATCTGCTTCTGTGGTGCTCTGCACGTTTCTGGGAATAGTACTTGTGATCTTTTCTGGAAGGAGTAAATTTGGTCGGCTTAGCAGTATAAGAAGGCGACAGGTAGTGACCTTCCAAGATGTTCCAACTGAATTGAGTTATGACAGTGTGGCCACAGCTACTGGAAACTTCAGCATCCGACATCTAATTGGCACAGGCGGCTTTGGATCTACCTACAAGGCAGAACTGTCCCCAGGGTTTCTTGTTGCCATAAAGAGGTTGTCCATAGGTAGGTTTCAAGGCATTCAACAGTTTGAAACGGAGATAAGGACACTAGGAAGAATTCGACACAAGAATCTTGTGACTCTTATTGGCTATTATGTAGGGAAGGCTGAAATGTTCTTAATTTACAACTACCTTTCTGGTGGGAATCTTGAAGCTTTCATACATGACAGGTCTGGAAAAAATGTTCACTGGCCAGTTATTTACAAAATAGCAAAAGACATAGCAGAGGCCCTTGCTTTCCTTCACTACTCTTGTGTTCCTCGCATTGTTCACCGGGATATCAAACCTAGCAACATTTTACTTGATGAAGATCATAATGCCTACCTCTCAGATTTTGGCTTGGCACGACTGCTTGAGGTAACTGAGACCCATGCCACCACTGATGTTGCAGGAACATTTGGTTATGTTGCACCAGAATATGCCACCACTTGCAGGGTTTCTGACAAAGCAGATGTCTACAGCTTTGGTGTAGTGTTATTAGAATTGATGTCTGGAAGGAAGTCACTTGATCCATCTTTTTCTGAGTATGGAAATGGGTTCAACATTGTACCCTGGGCAGAACTACTAATGACTGAAGGCCGTTGTTCTGAGCTATTTTCAGCTACTTTGTGGGAAGCAGGGCCTAAGGAAAAATTGTTGGGGCTTTTAAAGCTTGCATTAACATGCACAGAAGAGACTCTTTCTATTCGACCATCAATGAAACAGGTTCTTGAGAAATTGAAATATTTGAAAAGTTGAAAGCTTTCTGCATGTCATACTGAAGAGAAATGTAATGTTGCTTTCATCTGCTTGAAAATACTTGACTAAGGTGAGTGATCTAATTCCAATATACAACCTACTTTTACAAATTCTTCCATCATTCTAATTCTTTTTTTTTTTTTTTTGTTTGCATGGGATATAGATAAAATATCATTCTCTACTATGCATATATACATGGAAAGTTTTGGGAAAGAATAACCTTTCACTTTCTTTAACCACTTTCATATATTATGAATTGGTAAAAATCTTACTTAACAACCAGTGACATCAAATGTCCTCTAAGATACTTGTTCTATTTTGTTCTGTTTTTATAATATTAATCACATGCTAATAGTTGTGGTCTTCAACAAGTTTGTTCTAAATTTCTCAGGCTTGTACATTTTTACTTTTGTGTCCCCTTTTCTAATGAATCTACACTGGGAACATATGTGACTGCTTTTCTTGGTCATTACAAAACTAAATTTCTAGATCTGATTTACACCCTCAAAAGTTTACAGTTCATTGCAGTTATAGGAGAAAAAAAATTGTAAACATACTATGAATATCTTAAGTGTACTGATCATATTAAACTTCAATTATTGATACTGTCAATTTTATTTTTTCGATTAGGTGACTTGTTACAGGTTCAGCAACTGCAACGTTGCCACTTGGAATGTCATCCTAGTGGCTCACACATGAGCTGTTCCTGTTACTACCGAAGCTTATCATCATCCTTTCACGTTGGTGCCAGCAATTTTCACACCATCCGAAGATGTGTGCAGTAATGGCTAGATGGACGTTTGTGAATACCATTATCTCATCATTTCATACTATGAGGCCAAATGTGCATGCCATTATGATTGTTTTGACATTTTGGATGGTTTCCTTAGGTGACGGATGGCCCCTTTGGAAGATCCAAAGTTATTTAATGGCACAGGGACGAAGTAATTGTCATCATTCTTCAGAGAAATGCCAAAAGTGCAAGTCACTTCTCTGTCAAGATCTACCGAAAGGTGTGAATGTATATTGACATATTGGGATGCTTTTTGAATTTTTTGTTCCAACATGTAAATAGAAAGTGTAGGCAGAAAAACAATTTCCAACTCTTTTTTCCTTCACAGATCCCTGAAGTGAAAAAGATGTTCTTTTCAAGGTAAATTATTCATTATATTTCAAAATGTGTTAAATGTTATTAATGGAGTCCCTTAAAAAAAAGATTTTAGTATCTCAACATGTTAACATATGTGTCAAGTATGCGATGTTAAGTTTTGAGATTATTTTTTCATCAAGTTATAATTTTAACAGCCAGTTGGTATTAAATCAGAAATTATTAGTGATTGATTCGCATTTTATACATATTCAAGGATAAAATATGGCAGTCAAAAGCACTTTATCAAATCAATAACTACTAAGGTTGGAGAATGGAATTGTTTATTGTTCACTCATCATTGCAATTTGCAGGCCACTTTGAATACTGACCATAGGAACTAGTAGAAAGAAAATGCAAGTGACAAATGTGACCTAAAATTTGGAGAATATGTCAAAAGTAGTGGACAAATTTTGATGACTTTCGGATGAATGAATAATACATATTATGTTATCTATTCAATAATGATGTTAATATTCTATTATGTTGACTCCTGAACATGTACGACTCCTTGTTATTTTAATGGAGGATTGTAATATTCCAATCATATCTCTTAACTGTTAAAACTATCACTTACAAATGTATTTTAATGGAAGATTGTAATATTGCAATCATATCTCTTAACTGTTAAAACTACACTTACAAATGTCAAATGTCATGTTTGAAAAGAGATAGTTATTATACTTCATAGGGTACAAACTATATATAAATAATTTATTCTTGACCTTTGGTAATAATTTTATCCTATAGTACTATTATCTTTGAATTCAAATTAAATCCCATTTTTTTTTGCTAACAAGTCTTATTAGAGTTAGAATATTATTGTCATAATTATACTCAAGTTAAATTTCATTTAAACTATTTCTATATTAATTTACATAATTAAATAATTGAATACAAAAAAATTCTACCATGTCCATTGGTGGAGTTAAAAAGCTATTTTTTTTTTTTTTTTACAAGAGTGATGAAATAATTTGATCTGAGTGGAATTGTTGGAAACAAATATAGGCAGTTATGAAATTAATGTACTAAAGTTGTCATAGGTGGTTATTAAAGCATTAAAATTTCTTTAAAACGAAACTAGTATGAACGTTATGGCACAGCTACAGTATTACTAACTATATATGAACATGTAATTAATAGAGGCATACAGTTAATAGAGTTAACAAAAGAATAAAATTAATTCCTAACTTTTAAGAAGTGTAATTATTTTAATAAATATAGGTTTTGTTTTAATACACAAGCAATGTAACAAAATAGGATAATGGAAGGAAACAGGACAAGATGATTTGTGATGATTTATTATAAGAATATTACTTAAAAGGCTATAAGTTTGAAACATTCTTGCTGTCTACCTGACAAAAAAATAGTCTAAACAATAAGTCTTTATTTTTTTAGATTTTGATCAAATAGATTTTGATCAAAAGTTTATTATAAAATATTGGACAGTCTAATACTTAATAATTAAGAGCAAAGGTAATTTAAATATAATTTTCTTCTTTAACTTTCAAAAGATACCTTTTAAATATAAAACTGTGTTAAAAAGTCTTCTTCTAAGTTCTCCAAAATGAAAATATTCAAAATATGCTAACATGTTATCTTAATAAATAAATAAATCAATATCATTCAATAGATATCATACCATCATAACCATGTAGTTTTCAAACAATATATGTAGAAGCTATTTAATTTTTTATTTTTCTAAACTTTGATTTTTATACTTAGGCATAAATTAATTTCAATTAATATAAAAATTGATTTATACTCTTATATTTTTTGTCACCGAAGAAATTTGCTCCAAACATGCTCATAGTCATTCAGGGACTCCTCCGCTTAAAGTTCTTAAACAATTGGATTTGGTTTTTCCCGGACCACACATTGTTCATCAATGGTTAGAATTATGACACAATTAAATATATAATTTACATAATTTATAATTAATTATAATTTTTGTAATTATTAATAAGTATAATTACATTTTATTCTATATTCTGAACATTTTAAAAGAGTCAAATTGTTTAAAAATGGGAGATTAGATTAAAAAGTTCATTAATACAATTAGACTAATTAAGAAATTAATTAAAAAACATTACTCATCCTACTTGATAAAAGAAAAAAAAAAAACAAAATTATCATTAGGAACTTATACGTTGACACCACCACATGAAAAATAAATTCATTTTTGATTGAGTGTGATCCAGGCAGAAAATTTAAAATTGAAATTTGTTTAGGATTGAAATTTTGAAATTGAAATTTGTTTAGGATTGCGAGAGTACAGGCTTTTCATTCACATTCAATTTCTCATTCAAATTCACAGCAGTAAGTGTGTCACATTCACAGCAGACAGCAGTAAGTGTGTGCTTCTTTCTCATTGCCTCTCCTTTGTCTCTTTACGTGTCTCGGATTCTATCTACGTCTCAGTGTCTCAGTTTCTCTATGCGTGGTATGTCTTCTCATTTGTACTAAGATTTGTACTAAGGTGTTCGTTCGTTAAGTTTCAATGTAAACCGCCGTACATGTCTTCTCATTTGTGCTAAGGTGTTCGTTAGTGGAGTTTCAGTGTAAACCACCGCACAAAGTCACAGTTCTCCCTCATTTCTTTTTTTCCAAACCGTCACACACCTAAACGCTAAATTTTTCTTCTTTCCAAACAAAGATATTTTCACTTCTCACTTCTTCTCCTTTAACGGATTCGCTTGATTCTCTTTTTATTTCCGTTTCTCCCAACTCTCAACTTCCCTTCCTCGCTCCCTAAAACACTTCAACTTTCATAAAAATGGTACCTAAGCAAAAATGTTTTACTTTAATAAGCACATAAGACCACAATATCATAATTGCATTTTACCATACCACATATTCAATATCATAAAAACTTGTTGTCAAGTATAATTTTTCTTATCATTATTAGACATCATCAATATGTTATATAAAGTCTGATGTTATGATGTATATAAAGTGTGAGGTTATGATTTATAACATTTTTGTTAAGTAACATAAAAATCTAAAATTAGTTTCATGCATCATAAATATGTATCTTCAAAATTTTTAAAATAATTATTTTATCTTTCTTTAAAGTAAATTCTTGTTTTCAAAATTTGTCCAGAACATATTTTTTAGATTTTATTAAAAACCTTCTTAAACATGTTTCCAAAATGTATATAATATCTTTTAAAATCCGTTCTTTATAATATATGCTCTTTATAATATATTTTCAAAATAAAATATTTATAACACATAACATATGTTTTAAAAATAGTCTTTTAGAATAAAATCTTTTTACAACATTCTCTTCCTCTTCTTTCATAGTAATGGTGCTGCAACAGTGGAGTAAAGAAGAATGAAGTTGTAAGGAAAGAAAAAAAGGCAAAGGAAGGTGTATAGGATGAGGGGTGGAGTTAAAATATTTTTTTCCTATAGGAAGAACATATGAAAGACTGATTCTTCTTGCACCTCCCTATAGACTTTCTGCACCTTCATAATTTTGTATATTTCCATTTTAGTCATGAGGAAAAACGAAAATACTCTTTGACAGATTTATTTTTTTTTTCTTTTCACGGATTGTACAATCCGTAATACAATTAACTTTTTTTTTTCTTTTTACAGATTGTACAAACCGTAATACAATTAAAAAATATTATCATTGCGGATTGTACAATCCGTAATTATTTTTTCTGCACCTTTTACATTGCGGGTTATACAAACCACAAGTATAAAATTTTCTAAATGTAGTACGGTTTGTAAAACCCGCAATGCGTTTAAATTTCTTTTTTTGTATTGTGGGTTGTACAACCGGTAATGTATTTATAAATTTTTTTGCATTATGTGTTTGTACAACCCGTAATGCATTTTAAAAAAATTAATTTAATATGTGTTATCAACATAACACCACTCAATCATGTAATTAAATGAAGAGTATATTTTGCTGGTTACGGCTTGTTCTCATTCCAAGTTCCAATCCCACTTTAAATGAAGAGTTTTGTGCTCCGCTATACCAATTAAATAAAATAAAGAGTATCTGTTGCTGCTCTAAAAGAAAGAGTCTCTTAGATTGTTATGCTGAAACGTTCACTCTTCTTTTTTAATTGGTTTCATTTCAAATTCAAAAAATAAAACTAAACTAATTAAATTAAGGCAAATGAAGAGTCTTTGTAAATTTACTTCTTGATTGTAACTAAAAAAAGGTGTGACTTATAGAGACTAAACTAAAAT
>Ga0123340_1001552_pt1 | contig 19251 bp, 7 predicted proteins | sample SirMexnodulemix_FD_89961 | JGI IMG/M metagenome (GOLD analysis project Ga0123340, IMG submission 89961) | Root nodule microbial communities of legume samples collected from Mexico - Siratro Mexico nodule mix | ecosystem: Host-associated > Plants > Roots > Nodule | place: Mexico: Nepantla... | reverse complement strand
ATATATATATATATATATATATATCGTTGGGATGGTTTTGAAAATAATGATTACATTTATGATAAAAAGTTTGACTGAAATGAACATGTTTTGGGTTATGATATGTTTATTAAGAAAATGTTATGGTATAAAACGACGCTGGTGGCCCTGGAAGTGAAATGGACGTTGCAATTAATTTGGTGAAAGGAAGATCTAAGTCTAAGTCCTTTCCCTTTTTCTGCCATTAAACATCAAAATATAGAGATTCAATCACGGATTACGGAACAAGCAACGTTCACGCCACAGGAGATCCAGGTCAACGGGCTTTGAATCAGGCTTCTGTATTCATGAGATTTTCGAGAAGATTCATCATTCACAATCAACATCAATGAGACCTGCATCAAATCTGTATTAAAAATTGATACTGATTTCGATCTAAAATTTTTAAATGAATGAGTTTATCACTCTTCTTTACTTGTTATATGATGATGCTAAAATTTTTCATTTAGATTAAAAGAGGTAAAAGATTAAGTAAATGAATGGTGATAAAGCAAGGTTTGATTCTATGAATTATTCAAATGTTGATATCTTCTTGTTAATTTATCTTTAAATTTTTTATTTCTTGCACCATTTAAGTTGTCCAGTAATGTTTTTGTTGATATTTTATGACTCATTCAGTCATTTAGCCATTAATCAAGCCTGATAATTTAATTTAGTTATATTTTCAATTTTAAGTGTAGTATAACCAGTTAATTTTCTTGCAATTTTTTTTTAAGAATCTAAATCATACAAACAAAAAATTCAAAATATGTACAACTTTTACATTTACCTTTATTTTAAAACAAAAGTAATTTTTTTTAGAATCTAGTTGTTTTAATTAAATTCATTAGTTTTAATAGTTTAAGTTGTTTCATACTGTTCTTATTCTTGACTAGAGTGTTGATCTCTTATGGTGGAAAAAATAACGGTTGAGCTTGTAATGTCAAGGTGAGTAGGAATCTACCACTAAAAAACTATCCCACATTTAATTCAGTAAGAACGTAATAAATACTATTAACTGATAATTAATAAGTTAAGTTTGAAGCTAATTCCATTAAATTTGACCTTAGGTACACATACCATATTTATTTTATTAAAAAGTAAAAATATTTACTTCTACTAATCTAAATAAATAAATAAAAATACTGATTGAATAGATGGAATGAAATCCGAATTAAAATTTGTATGGAAAAAAGGTAATACCAAAAAAGAAGAGAAGAGTATTGAATATATACTGTAAATGAAAGGAAAGAATGTGCTCTATGGAACCTAGTTGTGACCCATCCACATCCATTTGTCATTTTCTTAGATTGTAAGTAAGATATATGCATATTTTCAGTAATCCACGTGCTAGCTACTGCCATATACCATTCAGAATAAAACACCTTTTCTCTTTATTCTCTTCCCTCAATATTTTTTGCATCACCAAATTATCCCATTGGCTCATTCATACTACATATTTTCATATAGGTTGCAGCTTCTCTCTGTAAGATGTATTTTTCTTCAAATGAACTTTTAGTGCTGTTAATATATTTCAATTAATGATTTAAAAGCTAGAGAAGACAAAGAAGTAGCAACTGGAATAAAAGATAAAAACAAATAATGTCGAAAGACCCTTGTTTCAAAGGAATCAGTCCAAGTAAACGAATAAAACACGGAATAAATGTGACAACTTTTTTTAACGATAAATTAATGCAGTTTATGCATAAAAAACAATGAAATTCTAAATGGGTTAGAGCTTCCTAGTAAGTGAGGAACTTTGGACACAACACTCAAAGTATGTTGTCCTTTTTCTTCCCAACTTCTAGTAACTTTATAGTAATTATTGTCTTCATAAAGAAAAGATAGATAACTGCTACATTTATTTTGGACTTTTAAATTTTTGTAGGGGTAATGCTTCCCAAAGTTCCATGTTTTTTTAATCTTTTGGGAATTTTGCTTTTATCATTTATTAAGACTGAAGGACATTATTTGCAACCTTCATTACAAAACAATATAGAAATTTGCTTAAGCAAAAAAATAACATATGGCAATGAAAGAAGTCACTAATCAGGAATAATGACACAATGCTACACTACATGTTTGAAGTACTTGACATTTTTCCAATTGGATAAAAGTCCAATTCAGCTGACCCAAAAGTAAAGAGTCCAATTTGTTAACATTTTGGGTCATGGAGCCCAAAACCTGTATTGGGTCAAAATGTAAGTGAAGAGTATTCAATCACATGTTGACGGAAAAAGGAATAAAAAAAATATCTGTGTGGCTTTCAAGCAACGCGCTTCTTACCTCGGACTATGAATGTAGAAACAAAAATAGTAGAGGTTGTTGCCAAACAGCGATGTAACGCACAATCCAAAAGCAGAAAGCAAAATCCATTCACTATACCGGTTCTTGATTTCGATTGTCGAACACACATGCTTTCACCCAATAAATAGGAGAGTAATAATAATAATAAAAAAATGAGCAAAAAAGCTTTGTCCATTTTGATGCGCGCCAGAATGAAGCCCAACGATCGTCCAAACATTTCTCTCTCTCCCATTCCTCTAGCTGTGAGTGAAATAATCTTGCACTTACACTTCTGTTAATTCCTTTTAGTTTCCCCTGATCTCTTTTTCTGTGAAGATTTCAGTCATATGCACACTTTGTTTTGATTCGATATGCAGTCAATTCGATGTTATTTTCCGTTGATTGGATTGTTCAATCAAATCGATGATATTATTGGTGAATTAGCTTTGAGTTTAATTATTATTGACTTATGTTCTTTCGATTTCGGTGAATGCACAAAAGAACGGGACGAGTCAAATGCGGCAGCAGAATTCCCGCCAAAACGAATCTCCAGGGGAAGGAAATGCGGTGCCTAATGACTCCGGCAACTCCGAGAGGTTCCTAATTTTTTTTTTTTAAATTTTTGTTTCACATACCTGGAATTGGATTTTGCTTGCTTTCGTTTTTTTGGTTATTTTTTTTCTCTGTTATTTATGTGTTGTTTTGTCTTATTCACAGAGAGTTTAAGCGTGTCCGTGCCTCAATGCACTCTGCTATATCAATGAACAAAACAGAAGTTCTAGATGATGTTCTTAATAACTTCTCTGAGGTAGTCTAATTTTAGATTTTAATTAATGTGGTGAAACTTTCTCAGTTCGATTCTTTTGTTGTCATTGCTTATTTCATTTCCATAAGCCGGTGATGATGATGTAGGGTTATTTTAGTCTTTCTCATGAAAACCGTCGCAAGTTGCTTCTTGTCCTTGCCAGAGAGTATGATCTTAATCGATCACAAGTGCGTGACCTGATAAAGCAGTACCTTGGACTTGAACCACCTGCTGGTGAGTTATTATATGGTGTGGGCGTGGGCGTGGGCGTGCGCTCATGTGTGTAACTCTTTTAATTATTGCTGTCAAAACTGTGGTGTGAAAGAAAAGTGATTGGGTTGGCAGACAAAACTCAAGTGAGTGGCTCTGAAGATGAAAGCTTGTTTTCTCCTTTCTATCGCATTGAGAGGAATTTGAGGCATGCCCTTCAGCCAGTTTATGAAGTTCTCTTTGAGCGTCTCAACACTCATCCTGGAGGGTTGAGGATCTTATCCATTCTTCGAGAAGATGTCCTAACCATTCTCGAGTAAGTTTATGGCTGGTGCTGCACGATTTTATTTTGAATAATTTTTCTACTGTATCTATTTCCTTTAATTTCCTTATCTTGCACTGACAGAAGGAGCAAATAAAAGAAATCTTAGTTCATCGTTTCCTCTTTGAAATTTAGTTACCTTCGTCTGCTCCAGGATTTTTTTTGCACGAGAACCTTAAAATAAAATAAATTTATATGAATTTTAGATACCTGTAGTTCATAGTATTCCTGGAGGAAATGAAGTAAGAAAGATAAGAGAAGGACAAGAGTTCAACCTGCTTTCCTGAAATTTTGAGTATAATGATTCAATTCTTCCATTACGCAGAGAGGAAAATATTGCATCTCTGAGAGCATTGGATTCTTATTTAAAGGAAAAATTTGTTACATGGCTTAGTCCTGCTGCCTTAGAGCTTCACCAGATTACATGGGATGATCCTGCTTCTTTGCTGGAGAAAATTGTTGCTTATGAAGTACTTTTCTCCCTTTTTTCTTGAATTGTCATTTAATGTAGCTCTGGTCTTCCACTATATGCATAATCTTTCATATCTTGTTTAGGCTGTTCACCCTATTAGCAACCTTCTAGATCTTAAGAGAAGGCTCGGAATTGGCCGTCGTTGTTTTGGGTATTTACATCCAGCTATTCCAGGTCAGCAGTTCCTCTAACCCTTTGTTACTGAAAGATAGTTCTCTACCTCTCACAGTTTCATAATTTATACTGGTGCTCTAATCAACATCCTAGCAGCAATTGTTTTCATCTCTATTCAATATTTTAAGTTTACGTTATGTGGTCTTCTATATTTTCCTCAGGTGAACCCCTAATTTTCATTGAAGTTGCACTGCTGAAGGATGTTGCTCAGACTATACAGGTTAATGTTATTAAAATTCAACTGGACCAAACCCTCTTTCAGTAACTTCTTTTAAACAGTATTTGTTTATTCCACAGGAAGTTTTGTGGGATAGTCCTCCTATACCTGAAAGTGAGGCAACATGTGCCTTGTTCTACTCTATATCATCAACTCAGGTATGCTATGTATCATATAAGTAATGAAAGTTATGGCCAGTGGAGATTTGAGTATACATCTAAAATTTTTTAGGTATTTAATTATATATCATGGTGAAGTTCAGCATAATCATTCTTAGTGCAATGTGAACTGTTTATTCTTTGGCTTTTTCTCTGACTGGAATTATTGCTACAATTTGCGTAATTTTGCTGTTCTCTTTTCTGTTCTGTGTTTATTCATGTTAGCAGCTCTGATCTGTTTGCTTTTCTGTTTATATCATTGTCAGTTTTTCCCCCTCCTGACTCCCTGAAGAAGAATAATGATGGAGATAGTTTTATATCTAATATGGTATAATTTGCAGCCTGGCTTAGCAGGGATCAACTTAGGAAAATTTCTTATCAAACGAGTTGTAACACAGGTGAAAAGAGAGATGCCGCACATTTCTGTAAGTATTTTATCAATTATAAAGAGATTCATGGGTTTTGTGAGTGCACAATAATTAATGAACATAATTCTTTCTTAAGTGTTTTTTTTTTCTTTTTGAATCTCAGTTTCTAATCTATTATTTTCATGGTTTTGTTATGAATGGAAATGGCCAAACAAAATGTGTTGTCTTCCCTTTAACTCTTCACATTTGATGGGAGGTTTTCCAAATATATGTACAACTTCATGGTTTCATGTTTTAGACCATAGGTTTTTTTAAACCTCTCCCTCCTCTGAAAGATGCAGATTTCTGGAGTCGTTGTTCTCAAAGGCACTATAGAACTATAGACATGTGGCAATTTGCCAAAAAGACTATTTTCTCAAATTAATATATTCCTTTCTTCATTATAGTACAATCTAAAAGTGTTATGCTTACTCCCAGTAGTTATTGGGCACAGGTGTTATGAATTTTTCTTGATAAGTGCCATATTTCTTAGGATACTGCTATGTCTTACTTATGCCCTCCCACATCCGAGATTGCTGATCATTTTTTGGCTGTAGACCTTTGCAACTCTTAGTCCCATCCCGGGATTCATGTCGTGGCTTTTATCCAAGTTAGCAGCATCTCAGACACTACTTGCTGAAGGAGACAATTTGTCTCAATCGCAAGCTGACGGATCTAGTTCCACTTTCTATGAAAATATACTTAAACCCGAGGAAGAAGAAGCACTTATGAGTTTATCTAAGTAAGATGCATACTGTTCTATCTTCATATTTTATGTTATGATATTCTTGGATATTTTTTGGCAACACCACTATCGCAAATTCATATGTCATCTAGTAAACTATTCTAATAGTTGCATTACTTTTTTTTGTCTTTTTTTGTTTCTCCTTTATTGTGAGCCCAATTGGCTTCTTATGTGTTGAAAAAAAGTAGAAAATTTGCGCAGTTGTTAAAAGTGCATGATTCAAGATTCAGATTGCATTATTAAATATGGTATGATTTGGCAAGTTCACAATTCATGAAGTCTGATGAATCAAATATGGCCTTGAAACATGTGATGCTTGCGGGACTGTTGTTATTCCCTGTCATTAATACTAATTGCAACATTCAGTGATTCAGTTTTTTTCCTCTTCTTTTTTTCTTTTCTTTCTCATTTTTTCCCCTACTTCATCTCTGGGTTAATATCATGTGACTAATATCAATATGAGATGCAGGGATATTGCCACGGGAAAAAATGGAATGGATTTGATGTTCAACTTGCTTACTTCTACAACCTCTAAGTGGATCCATTCTCCAGAACTTCGGTCAGCATTAAAAGCCCCTTTGATGCGTTTATGTGCCAGGTATTGGAATACTGGAAACAAATTATGGGAAATAAAACAAAGTCAATAACAGAAATGACTTCATTGAAAGATCGTATTGAGCTAGGCCGCTTGCTAATGCTCATAATTTATAAGTCAAGTTAATCTGAAAGCATTTGGGGTTTTTTGGTATCACAGGTACCTTTTGAAAGAGAAGAAACGAGGAAAAGCTTTGGACTCTGTAGCAAATTTTCACTTGCAAAATGGAGCGGTATGTCTTGCAACCATATTGTAGAGCCAATAAACTTCATTGTTAGTGGTAATCGTATTTTCATTCTGAAAGCAGTAGTTCCCATATAGTACGTTATACTTTTTGGATGGCTTTTTCGCTAAAGACATTGGATGGGTTATTTTCTTGGTATTTCTTTCTCTATAATCATCATGATAAAATAGTTCTTTCATGTAGCAAATCTATCTCCTAACCGTCAGTAATCTTAAATTTGTGTGAATAAAGTTTTGCTTCTCAATGTGGACAGATGGTTGAAAGAATAAATTGGATGGCTGATCGATCAGAAAAAGGTCTTTCTCAAAGTGGTGGGATCATGGTGAACTATGTATATAGGTAATTGTCCTCCGGAGGATGTTCTGTTCTTACCACAGTTACATTTATAGTGTCAATTTACTTTGTGGAGGCATTTTTGGTTGTACAAAGAAATCTTTTTTGCTAAGATGAAAGTTCCTGTTACTCCGTTTTGGTTGTGTTAGTGAAGTTAGGAAATCTTACCAACATGAGAGGACCAATGGCTGTACTTGTCATTTCATGCTTTTGAGGGTTCCTAGAAATACTATATATACGGATTTGATCAAATTTTAAATTTCACTTCACTTGATCAAGTTAAGTATATGCTGCTAATGACACGTAATTTTGCAGGTTGGATCACATAGAAGAATATGCCCATTCATACTTCAGCAATGGTGAAATTCACGCCTCAAGTGATCTGCATCGCTTTGTTGAGGCAGCGGATACTGCTTAGTATCAATTCATAGAAGATAAACTTCAACAATATCATATGTACATGTGCTTTGGAAACAAATCACGTCGGCAGCAGACAACCTTATTATCACTAACATTTACCTTTCTCTGTCTCAACCTCTTTGCTGTCATTTGCAGCCACAGTGACAAGTAATTCTGAAGTCTGCTTGATCGGAGCATAATGGAAGGTTTTATCAAGACAATAGGACAAATGTATTGAAGTCTAAAACTGTGGATGCTTGTATCTATAATCATTGATTACTTCGCTGGAGAACATTGTGTCGCCAATCCGATTCTTTGGCAAAATCGGGTAGGAGACAGCTTGCTAAACTGCCCTACTTTATTTGGTCATAACACGAGAGGTGCGAAGTAGACAAGTTGTATTGAATAAGCTATGCTTGGTAAACCTCAAGCTGTACATCTGATGTGATATTTGTAGTTGATATTCTGATAACAAACCCTATATCTTAGTGAAGAAGGTGATGCTGCTTCTGAAATTTAGCTTTGTTGGTTGAAATCAGGAAGTGTAAACTGCAAACTATCAAAGAGAAACTCTTTCCTCAACATTGAGGATTGAAGGTAATGCTTGTTGCTTGTTTGTGTCATCGTTGGACAGTGTTTTCATTTCAGATGTAAATGATAATTTATTATGCACTAATCTATCTTCAGAATCATGCCTTGGAAACAACACATTAGACAAACCCAATATTTCTCTTGAAATATGATATTTTATATCCGCTTGAAATGTTTACATATTTAGAGCAGACAATTCCGGTACTCCCGAGTATCCTATTAAGTGTGTCTTTGTATAAACGATTTGACTTAAATCGAAAGGGATTTCACACATTCCAAGCGTCAAATGTGACTTTAAAATTTTGAAGCTTTCAAACACAACCAGAGTTATGGAAGGTTTAACAATATATTCTGTTGATTATCATTTTGTATCTCGAATTCCCAAACATTCTATGATCTAACAGTTTTTCTAATCATAAAATTGGTTGATAACCATGTCGATGAGTTCTTTCTGTACATATAAATAGGTATATTGGCCTGCTCCTGTTCGATCAGAGGGAATAAAGGGGCTAATGCTTTGGTGGAAGACATTCACTTCTCACTTTCAACATGACTGGTTTCTAAGACATATTCCGTCATGAGCTTCGTGTTAGATTCTGTGACCATCTACAAGACAATAAGGGCAGAAATATAAACATTATTCAATTATACAGAAAGTTGAATAAACTTCTGCAGGATTCGTGGACAAACGTTATTGAATTACAAACCTTGATCGCTAGGCGCTTCAAGTTGTCCCATTCAAAATCATTTTTGCAGTATGCTGATCTCACCTATAATCATCCATCGTTGTCTTTAATCGGAACTCCTTAACAGGTGATGGAGAATCAAATAATAAAAAAATAATCTACTTACTTCCATTATGCGTAGGGCTATTCATGTACACGCCAAAGCCACGCATCGTGAGTTCGCAGATTTCGTTCATGCAATAACAATACACAAAAAAGTTGCTAGTCAGATATTACTTATTAGATACCGAATGAGGATTGAGTAGCTTGTAATAGCTGTTACCTAAGTTCTTATGTCTCGATGATTCTCTGAACATGGTAGCACAGAATTTGTCACCATCATTCAACGAGTTTCGACCAAGAAATTCCATAAGCTCCTCATATGCTTCAGGATTGTAGCTCTGCTCCGGGAAATAGTTATTGGACAGATGATATTTTTAGAGACAAAAAAAAAACATTAACTACTAAAAAAGATATTAAATTAAAAAAAAAAACTCAATTGAGTTTAACAACGAGCATCAAAATAAATCCACTGTCAAATTTTGTTATTATTATTTAGCCTTAGATCAGATTGACAACGTCGGAGGTCTAAAGATATAAATTACAAAAATTTCATCCGATAATAAAAGGATTTTCAATAAGAAAGGTCCATAGAGTGAGCTCCGTGAATCACTGGTATATTAAGAATGTGAAAGCTTTTTCCTAAAATGTTGAAGCATTCAAAGACTAAATTTGCTTTTACACAGTGTAAAACTACGAATTTTCAGAGTTAAATATAAAGAATCTATTAAGAGAAAGTATCTCGGGACAAAATTTCCTAAGTGAATTGTTACGTTGTTCAAAGATATTAAATGATTTCTGAGTACTCTATGTTCAACGAGTGGCAGTAATTAGAATCAATGCAAGCGAACATATACACGAATTAACAAGGCCAATAGGAAGGAACCTCAAGTTGAGCAGCAACAATCTTCACTGCTACATAGGTGAAGAAATTGTGGAGGTTTTTGGCCGCCTTTGCTTCCGGTGATGCTTCTCCGAATCCTGCATCTCAATCGATATAACACAACTCCATTACAGATACATCTGTTAATGCTAATTTGGTCACAAATCAATGTATTAGTGACACAAATTCTTTTTCATTGCTAATATTTGGTGGTTAATGTTAACAAAGCAGAAAAGTAACCGAATCAATTACCTGGTACATACATCTTGCTGCAGTGTAAGCGTGTTGGCTGTGAGCTTCTTCGCTTGCAAGGCCAATAGGGATAAGCTTTGTTGCTTCTGGGTGTTGCAGGGTACACATAAGGAAGCTGAGAAAGCGGTAGAGTTGCAGAAAATTCCATGGCTAACAGTGTTAAAAATTTGTGTTGTGTATATTGAAAAAAAGCCTTAATTTTTATGATGACAATTTAAGCACGTGAATACAAAGGTGAGGTTATAGTCACTGCAAAACCGAAAATATCTACATGCTTCATTCCACGTAGAGAAATATCTTTGAGCTACGTGGAAAATTAAGTGAGAACCTTTCTCCCATGCAAGAGACAGATTTGTTGTTATTCCTATATATGTAACAAAGTTCTATTTAATTTGTTGAAAATATCCTTTCTAGGCATTCTTTCTTCCTCAAACTATATTTGAAAAGATTATATTCTTCAACTATCATCTCAAATATCTCGCTGCACTCCAAAAGGCTACATCTGGTCTCTTTTTCTTTTTGAAACTATCATTCTTGCTTAATTTAATTTTCTTATCATTAGTTGAATATGGTTATAATGAATTAAAAAAATCTCTTCTCACCAAAACTTTAATACCTGGCCTAAATAACGACAAAAGGAAACTTACAAACCATCATATTTAAATAAACCCGTAATATTAAATATTGGGGTGCAAGCTATAGAAAATTAACTCTCAAGTATTATATTATCTTAAGAGATATGTGAGGTGAAAGGAAAAAAAAAATATAGATCGAAAAAAGCAAGAATGAAATAATAGTTAATGGTTCACAATTATTTAAGAAAATATTATTTAAACTAATGTTTAACTATGAAAGGATAAAAACAAAATAAAGATATAGAAAAAATAAACAATGTTTATTATTGAGCAGGAACGACAATTTATACATGTACACTCACTTGGCTCATGAACGAAGAGTATAATATCCCAAAAGCTTCAAAATGTTTATCTGGGGAAGAAAATCACGAACATGCGACGAATGTCGAATTTGAGATCTTAACAGTTCTTCATTTTCTTAGTCCAGACTTAACTTCTAAACAAATTTATTCAACGGAAAACAAGTTGGTTTTACAATAGAAAAGGTGCTTTTGGAGAGGAAAAAAGTACAAAAAAATAAAATAATTGCTTGATATAAAATAAAACCCTGTACCATTATTTCATTATGAAAATTGAAAAGTGACGTATAATTTCTTAAATTTTTTATTTATAGTTTAATCTTTAAAAATCCAAGACACGCCCATTTGGAGTCGCTCTCGATTCCCTTTTCATCGGAAGCGTAATTGGAAGTCACATTCTTCACGTAATCTACAAATTTTAAATTAAGCATCTTCGTTCCAAAAGTATTAGAAAAACACAAACATTAACAGTAACAAGGAATAAGACTCTTTCAACCACAACTTTGACGTCATTAACATCACGAATTGGTGCAATATACAATGATATAACAAAACAATGAAGCTGCACATAAAATAAGCTGTGTAACCTCTAATCAATAGCAAGTTTTCAAGCTCTTAACTCTTCTAATCCCTAACACACAAAATGACTACACATTCAACCACAAAACCAAAACCACACCATCTTTTCCTTCTCTTAGTTCAGTTGTTAATTTCCACAAGAGTCAAAGGTAAGTGTGATTCTGGTTGCAACCTTGCTCTAGCTTCCTACTACATAGGCGAAGGCAAGAACTTCACTTACATTAGCACTCTTTTTGGAAAGCCCACATCGGAGATTCTCAAGTACAACCCAAGCGTGAAAGACGCCAACGTGATTAAAAGCGGAACAAGGATCAACGTGCCGTTCTCGTGTGACTGCTTAAACAGTGTGTTTTTGGGGCACACTTTCTCGTACCAGATCCGACACGGCGACACCTACAAGGTGGTTGCACAGACTGATTTCTCGAACCTGACCACCGAGGATTGGGTGAGCAGGGTCAACAGTTACCCGTCCAATGTTATTCCCGACAACGTCAACATCAACGTCACCATCAACTGCTCCTGCGGAAACCGACATGTGTCCAAGCATTATGGGCTGTTTTTGACGTACCCGCTTCGTCTAGGTGATGACTTGCAAGGGCTTGCGGCGGAATCCGGTGTGCCGGCGGAGCTGCTTGTACGCTACAACCCTGCCTCCGATTTCAGTTCTGGGATTGGACTCGTATTCGTGCCGGCTAAAGGTAATTAACAAACATCTATGTAAGATTTTGCTAATTAATTAATTAATTAATTAAGAACAAAGAACCTTTCAACACTAAACAAGGTTCCTCCTTGTTCATGGCTCCATCTCATACATGTGTTCAACAGTGAAGTTCTGGTATATTCCGCCATATTTGGAAACATCCATCTAGACAGCTATTAACCACAGAAATAAAAAAAAAATGCTGAAAAATTATATTTTATTATGGATGATTAGTCCTCTGGCTATAAAACAAAATTGTACAGATCACACTTTGTTCATATATTATCGCTTTCTTGTGACTATTTTGTTGATCCTTGCATGACCAAATAACCACTATTAGACAGATATAGTAAAAATTGAGAATTATTTATTTTGAAGATATTTTTCTTGACAGAAAACAAATAGACACAGGTCATCCATGCAATAAAATTTGTCACTTAGTTATGATAGTGTACACAATTATACTGATGGTCTTCACTTTCTATTAACACTGTTTTTAGAATGATCCCAAATAAAATTCCAAATTAGTAGAAAAAATCTTTTGTGGGCATTTTCCTTATTGTTTGTGTATCTCACAGACTAGTGTGCACTCTTGTATGGGATTAAAAAAAAAATACTGTATATAGTTTCAAGACTATATAATTTTGTGAAAATAGTTTGAAAATATAAACAGTAGTTAATTTTTAATGAATATGTTATGTGTTTGAATAGAAAAATTGTATAATTAATTGTTTTATTAAATAATTAAAAGATTAAATTATCTAATTAAAAATTATATAAAACATAATTGTAAAAAAATGCATTCATTTTATACCATGCTATAGATAAAAAGCATTATTATTATTATTATTATTATTATTAACTTTAATTTTAGAGAATCTTTTTAATTTATATTTTTTACATGTTGTATTACAAGTTAAAAGGTTAGAAGCAATACGGCTTCTGTCTTATTAAGAGTTCCATTGCTCAGGCCTATTTTTGCAACAAAACTTTAGCCAGAATATATTTTAAATTATTTATCATAAATAATATTTAATGTGAAATAAATCAGAATTTAAATAAGATTTACAAGAATTTTTATATTTATAATTTTATTTGGATATAGGTTATGGGGTAAGTTATAAGGTAAAATAAAAACACCAAAGTAGAAGGTTACCATAATTAATTTGTATCAACTTTGGTTATCCCCTAATAAGTATAGCTGAGTATCTAAATGGCTATAAAATGAAGAAAGTAGCTTAATTAATAAAAAGAAAAAAAACTAGAGACCCACCCATCCAAAAATAGATTAAAAAAACTAGAGAGATTAGTATTTTCGATTAGGAGATCTCCCCTCGGGTTGGTGTTGTTTTGAACAAGGACACATGACCTGATTATTTTTTGTTTTTATCAAAAAATACTTATTGTAAGACATATTTTAGTAAGACATTTTATAATTTCTATAATAGTATTACATTTATTTATTTTTGTTACTATTAAATATTATGAATAAGTATATATTTTTTATTAATAAACAATTAATGAACAAATTTATTTAAAAAACTATTAAAGATAAATTTGGTGCACTGATAGCATTTTTAAAAATAATAAAAAATGAAGTGCATTAATTAGTTTTATTCACACACATATATTAAAAATAATTAACAAAATCAAATGACACTGTTAGAAGTTTCTTATATTACAAATTGGAAAGGAAATGCTATACCAGCAGTACGTACTTCCTTTTGATAAGATCTAGACGAGTTTCATGCTACTTTGACAATGGTTCTCATGCTTATATAATCAATCAAAATATTTTAATTAATTAATTTCTAAATTAAAGCATGATATCTGGTAGTCTTTCAAAACTGACTAATCCAATTTAAAAACTAAAAATTGAACAAAAAATTTATAAACTGAAAAAAAAAAATTAACTTTCATCATATTTTATTTTTTTTCTTTCAAATCGGGAAGTTTAGTTTAATTGACAGTTTGTGGTCGAAAATCAATCTAAATTCACCACAACCAAGCTAAATTGCATAATATCTTGTATTTTTCTACATTTATTATTTTTTAATTATGTCTGTTTTTTAAACTTATTGTAATTTAACTATTGATTTAATTTGATTACATTCATGTAAATGTAGCTTTGTGTTGATTGGAATTATTCTTTGTGTTATTTCTTTTAAAAATTTAGTGTTATGATGTTGTAATTGACTTTTTTAAGTTTTTGTACTTTTTAATCAGTATAAAAGTAATTGAATTTTTAACATGATTATTTTACCGTGATTGTAATAATATTATGTTTGAGAACAACTAAAACGTAATTATTTAGTTTACATATAAAAATTGTTTTAAAAATTTAAAACTCGAACCAAACTACACCTTTTTTTTTATTGGTATGAATGATGAAAATCGAACTAAACCATACAGCCAACACCCCTACATCTTGATTTAAATAATTGTTTGTACGAGAAAAGTATAAAAAAGAATAAGTAAAATCTGACAAAAAAAATGTTGGCTTAGAACTAGAATTACATATTCTATTTTCATTTACTATGCTTAAATGGTCCAAGCACAAACGGTCACCATGTAAGACTAATATTTCATTTGCAAGAAGTCACCGCCGTCTCTTATTTTTGTTTGGAATTGCTATTTGATACAATTTATCTTCTGATGCTTTATATTTTAAATCCTATTTTGCAGATGAAAATGGAAACTTTCCACCTATGCTGCTGAGGTAAGTTGACTTTAATACTAAGTTTACATCCTAATCCTATGTTGGCCAATTTGATTGGAGTTTTGACATTACTCTTTAAAATAATAACCTAAGTTTCTTCGAACCTTTTTGCAGATCAGGTGACGTGGCCACTGTGCAGACTGCTGCTTCATAAATCATGGTGGGTTAAATTCCTATGAGATGCTGACATTGTTATGCAAATTTAAGTATAGGAATATCTAGTGGAGCTATTGCCGGCATAGCCATTGGAGGAGCTGCTGGTGTCTTAATTGTGGCACTTGTTCTATATGTTGGACTACACAGAAGAAGGAAAGTGGCTGAGGTGTCCCTTCTCGCAGTACCAGGAGCATCTGAAGATCACTGTAGTCCACTCTATCATGGTATTGCTATTCTCTTTGCCTTATCTTCTCTCCATCTGCTTGCTGTTTTAATCTATAGTGACGTTTATAATTAGTTATTCATACACCGCGATCCAATCACGATTATCACATATAGTAAGATTATTGACCTTTGTAATAATTAGTTCAGAAATTGCATGAAGGGTGATTTAATAATAATGTAAAAATCTTTATATGGAGCGTTAGAATTAAACTCTTAATCATTACTTGTAATACTAATTCTAGATTTCAGGGATTTTTATTTTGTTTAAAATAAAATGTGAAACTATGTAGGTCTTATCTGATACATGGATTTAGGTTTGGGAAGCAGCTTGGACAAGGCATCGGAATCTTCTGTTGTTGCTTCTCCAAGGTTGACAGGGATTACAGTGGACAAGTCAGTGGAGTTCTCATATGAGGAGCTAGACAAGGCCACTGATGGCTTTAGTGTGGCTAATGTAATTGGTCAAGGTGGCTTTGGATCTGTTTACTATGCTGAGCTTCGGAGTGAGGTTTGTCAAGATGCTTTAAACTCACTTTTAAGACGAGGAGGATTAATAAGAAATGTGTAGTAATATCACCAAACACGAGTAATTATTCACAATTATTCTGTAGAATAGATATTATGCATTTGCACTCACCCAACCTTGTCATATTATAAGTTAATTGATCTTATTTTGAAGCCAAGAAGTTACTGCTAATAACATACCATTGTTTTCTTGCATTACATAGTATTTACTTTAAGCTTAACATAAACTTAGCTCTTGTATTGAATCCTATTTCGTCAAAGTCTGATCATACAGGTCTAAGACTGATCTCTTGTAAGAAATGGAAAATTCTAGTTATTACCAACGCTTCATTTTTTCCCTTCTGCAGAAAGTTGCAATTAAAAAGATGGATATGCAAGCATCAAATGAATTCCTTGCAGAACTAAAGGTTCTAACGCATGTCCATCACTTGAACTTGGTATGACATTTTCCCTATGCTGATGTTAATTTTTTTTTTACCTTAAAAGGTGCGCAGTTATAGCCCCCCAAGTGAAAAAAAATAAAAATAAAGTCAAGGGTGGTGCAGTTGTTCATTCTATCATGTTTTCTTTTCCCCTGTTGGTGAACTTCCAACCATTCAATGTTGTGGATTCCCAAGGATTTTCACAAAAAGGAAAAAGAATTAGAATCTCTTTATATTTGGCCCTGCTTCCATCTATTTATGAAAGTATTGTTAAGGGTTGTCAACTAATCATCCTGTTCCTAGGATCCTATGCTTGTTATGTAACTAACTAGTTAACTAATAAGTCCTTATATTTAAATATATTTCATTACTCATTTCCACAATACATGATTCTTTGTAAACATGTTCAATACAGGTGCGGTTAATAGGATATTGTGTTGAGGGCTCCTTATTTTTGGTTTATGAGTATATTGAGAACGGCAATTTAAGCCAACATTTGCGAGGCACAGGTTTTTTTTTTACTCACTTATAAATATACTTCATCTTAAAATGATGAAATCATTTAGATATCAAGGGTCTGAATATGGTTGGTTTCTAGGGAGGGATCCGTTAACATGGGGAGCTAGAGTGCAAATTGCTCTTGATGCAGCAAGAGGATTGGAATACATCCATGAACATACAGTTCCAGTCTACATCCATAGAGATATTAAATCAGCAAACATTTTGATAGACAAAAACTTTCGTGCAAAGGTTTGCAAATGGATTTCTCGATTTTTTCATGCATAAATTTTGAATGCTGAGTTCAATCCTTTTCTCACAGGTTGCAGATTTTGGTCTGACAAAATTGACTGAGTATGGTAGTTCTTCACTACACACGCGTCTTGTGGGTACCTTTGGTTATATGCCTCCAGAGTAAGAACTACTTATCCTTAACTTTAATTTATACTAAGTTTGAACCTATTCTTGTGTCCTTAGCAGCACTGATAATTATGTTCTGTTTTTTTAACTTCATATTTTTCATGTGCATCTGAATTTGAAAATGTATATGCTAGGGGAACTTCAACCTATAGAGCATTTAACTTCACTAACTCAACATGCTATTATAATTACTTATTTTATCGTTGAACTACATATTTTAAAACGCAAAAAATTTACCCATCTCATAACTTGTGTGTATTACTTTGGATCTCCTATTTTTTGTACTGATTTCTAATATATTATGTATGCATATAGTACACTAGATGTATGATTGAGTTATCTATGTAGTACTAGTAAGTGTTAATAGTTTTATTCGCTTGAGATTCAATAACAGCGTGACCATTTTGACCAAGTGTAATGGTTTTGGTGTAGATATGCACAATATGGTGATGTTTCCTCCAAAATAGACGTATATGCTTTTGGAGTTGTTCTCTATGAACTCATATCAGGCAAGGGAGCTATCGTTAAGTCAAACGATCCTGAGAGTGAATCAAAAGGACTAGTCGCCTGGGTTGTTTTTCCATGCTTCTCTTAATTCAACAATTGTTTTAACTCATCCCTTATATATTTCTTTACTAAATTTTGAACTTGTTATATAAAATGCAGTTTGAAGAAGTTCTTGGTCTCTCAGATCCAAAAGAAGATCTTCGTCAACTTGTTGACCCTAAACTTGGTGACAACTACCCTCTTGACTCTGTATTTAAGGTAGGTAACCAATTTAGTCAAAAATGCCTCAACAATCTAAAAGTAAGACAAACAAATATATGTTTTTTTATCAGCAAAAAGTAAGACAAATATGTCTACAGTTTAATCATAAATCATTAAGATAAATATGTCGGTCTCAGCAATAATTATCATATGATATTAGACATGATTTTTCATGCATAAAATGTGTCCAAAACGGTGATAGAACTCTTGTAATTTTGGTATCTTGCAGTTATCTCAGCTTGCCAAAGTATGTACACATGAAAACCCTCAACTTAGGCCAAGCATGAGATCAATTGTTGTTGCCTTAATGACACTTTCATCTGCAACTGAGGATTGGGATGTTGGTTCCTTCTATGAAAACCAAGCTTTAGTGCACCTTATGTCTGGAAGGTAGCTCATGTTTCCTCACCCGATACTTCTGAACATTTCAACTGTTAAATTTGTAAATGAAAGTTAGATATCTTACCAATTTCTTTCTTCAAAACCAAATACGCAGATATTTCCTTGTCCAAGTCGCATTAGAGTTGATGTTAATTACATTATATTTTTAAGGAGGAACGAAATTACGGTATAATGTCTACGACAATTTTTAATTACATAAAGTATCAAAATCGATGTTAAATATTCATACTTTTTAAAATATTAAATGAGCATATATATAATACATTTACCTGGAAGATATTAAATATTCTTTTAAAAATTCGAACTTACAAATAATAATAACCAGTTTCACGGTGAATTTATGATAAAAGTTAGTATTCTTGCTAAAAACATTTTACAAACATTCTTATTAATTATATTTTAAAAAATAAATTATATTATTCACTAAAGCAGTAATTAATAATCATTGAAGAATAATTTATCGTAAATAAAAGATGAAAATGATTGCTTCATGAAAAAAATTGTAACTTCAACATCATTTTATGGCAAACCTCTTACATCTACTTTTGTTTTCTTAAGATTTATATATTATGTGTTTTGACTCCTCCATTTAAAATTAAAAATATGTTAAAACTTCCCAATGAGAAAAAAATTAAGAGATATAGAAAAAATAAATAAAAGATAAAGATAATAAACACGGCGGGTTAAAGACGGTAGGAAACCTAAAATGAATTTAGAAAGTGAGGTTTTTTTTTTAAATTAATAAAATAATTAAAATTATGATATTTTTATTTAAAAATTATTTTTTAAGTTTTGTTATGATGAAAAATTATTTATTAAATTATCATAATTAATTTCATTTAAAATATTTTTTCAATAGACAATAAAGCTAAGTTATTTGGTTTAATCTTCGTTAAGAGTTGATTTTAATTAAGTTTTGAAAGACTTCTTTTAACTTAAAAACAATTGATACTATAATTATTAACATTATTTTATATGTTAAATATTCATTTGAAAAATAATTTATT
>Ga0123340_1001548_pt1 | contig 19258 bp, 12 predicted proteins | sample SirMexnodulemix_FD_89961 | JGI IMG/M metagenome (GOLD analysis project Ga0123340, IMG submission 89961) | Root nodule microbial communities of legume samples collected from Mexico - Siratro Mexico nodule mix | ecosystem: Host-associated > Plants > Roots > Nodule | place: Mexico: Nepantla... | reverse complement strand
TATATATATATATATATATATATATATATATATATATAAAAGGCATATAAGTTCAACAAGATGAACTTACATTGAGTGAAGACATGCATTTACTTATTAATACATATTTTGGTACAAAGATGCATACTAAGGTAAATAGAATCATGCTGGAGTAAAGTAGAATCACTTAAAACGATAATTGCTGACTAAATTTAAACATATTACAGTAAATTTGAAATTAAAATGACTGAACCTGATAATGAACACCAATCTAGGACTCATTGCATAGATGATATCTATAACCATAATTTCCTACTTGTATACCATCACAGTATGTGGGAGAAGAGAGAGTTTTAATCTAGACCCAACATGCCACACAGTCCAACTAACAACATGGTCATAGTGCACGGAAACTGTCTCCTCTGTCGAGTCTTGCTGTTCCTGTGCTTGATGACTCACCCATTGGATCAGGAGATGCTGCATTCTGTGGTGATTCCCTGTTTAGAGAAGAAGGCATACCCGAAATCTCCTGAAAAAATGTTATGATGCCCATAAAAGGTTATATTGGATCAAACAGAATTAATACAAATAAGTCTGGATCTACATGCTGTCACAAAGAATCATCAAAATACCAATAACAAAACATGTAGTCTAAATGAGAAAATAGCAAAAATATGTTCTTCTACCTTCATCAAATGAAGTCTCAGATTGAATGGTCGAATCTTGCATCCAATACAAGCCAGTGCAAATCTCGAATAATGAAACAACACATCGGCAGAAGCTTGCTTGTTATCTTCTGTCTGAAATAAGATTCACTTCTTTCAAGTAAATGATTTGGAGAATATGAGTATATACAAAATACTATGTAAGGTTAACGGACAAAGCCAAACACTTAAAGAAGGAAACAAAATAATGTTTTGTCAAAATCAGTAAACTGCAGGCAAAATTGAATTTATCGTCAATGTTAAAACAAATAATATTGTATGATTGCCAATGTTAAAGCAAGGATATTGTATGAAATGTGAATCAAAACCAGTGTCTCCAGTGACCTTCTTTGTTTGATTGCACTGCATCCGTCCAAACCACCTTTACTAATTTTCCGTTTTCTTTTTCTCAGTAGTGTCACAGAAAATCTCCTTATTTACAGTACTTTCATGTTATTTATAACGGTCACACAACTCTTAAAATACACATTTAATGCTACTCCACCTTTTCTCTTGGTCCTTTAAAGTCCAAATTTTACACCATACAGTATAGTACTATGATGAAACTACACTGTTAATTCTCCAACGTGCCAAAAAAGATAGTTTTGCATGACAAATAGAGATCAATTTACACAATGAAATTCCAAAGAACCATTTATCAAAGATCCTCACTTGATGGCTAGGTAAGTTTACTGTCTTGCCTTCATATATGTTTATATTGAGAGAGTCAGTTAAGACAATAGGAGTACCAATCCAGCAAATACAAATTCCACTCAGTAACAGTCACTGAACTGAAGACAAGGGTGCATGGATTTCTTCACATGCCAATAGAATCATCAAAACCATAGCTTTATCAAATGAGAAAGCAATGCAAATCTTAATCAGAGAAACCCCACAAAAAATGACCTCAATTTGTCTTTTAACAGGGAGCACCACTGATTTCAAAAAAATGCAAAACCTTTGAAAATAAGGCCTACTAGTGGAGTTGATCTACTGAACATTTGAGTCTAGCTTAACCTACAACGGTATAATAACCTGAATTGATCCATAATCTTAATATCAAGGAATTCAAACAAAACCCTATCAGACACATGATGCTGCTTTAGATGGAAGCTCTTATAGACACGTTTGAAAATCCTAATTGTTTCTAAATGGGATTTTACCAAGGAAGAAGTAACGGGATTTGTGAATGGTACATCGTCCCTAAAATGCATCAACCTAAATTATCAAAGCAAAATAGCAAATTCTGACGTAGTGATGATTTATCTGTGAGAAAAGAGACGAAAGCTACAACTTTAGGCCATAAATCAACAGAATCTGGTCCATGTACCGACTTTCCTAGCAGATTTCATCATTTAACAGAAATGTAACCAAAGCTAAACCGTACCACAATACAGGAACAACAAACAAATGAAAACAACAATAATAAAAAGAATCAAACTTGGTAACACCAACAAATTATTTTCAACATTGAAAGATGACTCTTTAAAGATTGTTTTCAAAGGGTTTGAGAAATGGGAGAAAAATAAATTGGGAACTTGATGATAAAGAAAGTTGAGAGAAGAAAAAATATAAATGAAAGAAGCAAACTTTATTGGAGGAAGAAAAGAAGTACCTCGTTATCTTCTTTCGTTTCTTTCATGGTGTATGGTCAATCTGACGAAGTACCCGATCCTCCCTTCTCGCGAGTTTGATTGAAGGAATTGAGGATGATAAAACTTTGTGCTGTGAAAAAAACAATAAATAAATATAATGTTAGATTTGATTAATCAAACATGGCCTATTAGCTCAGTTGGTTAGAGCGTCGTGCTAATAACGCGAAGGTCGCAGGTTCGAGACCTGCATGGGCCACTGTTTTTTATATTATGGATTACAACTTACTTTTATACAAATCACTGAATTATTTACTTTATCATATATATTAAATTTTGCAATTTTTAAAGATAGGTAAAAACTATTACAACTATTTTCTAAAAAAAAATTTCTATTAGTTTAGCTCGTATAAATGTAAATATTATTTCGTATATTATTTATTAATAATAATTGCGTTAAATGTAAACACAATAATTAATGACTTAAAATGAGGATGCTAAGGTTTAAGTCATTTGGTTTTTTATTTATTTGATGTTTTCGTTAGAAACTCATCCAGTGTGGTTGGTAAGGGTTTTCAATTTTGTTTTAGCTTTTTCATTATATTTTTTATTTTTGTTGTCAGTGGTGTTAATGGAATGGGGTAAATTAGGAATATTTTTTTATATAGGTTGAACATGTTGGTTCTTGATATGGCGAGTTTAGTCCTTAGGTTTTAAGGCTTTAATACCAGTAGTTTTATTTTGTAGGAATGTCACTCATACTTAAAATCTATCCTATAGGATATTGGATAAATAACTCGTCGCTCCACCATAAAGAAGTGAAGCAAAGTTCATGTCATATATGAAATGATCATTGTCTAATAAAGTTAACTCCAAGTCATTGATTTGTAAAGAATTTGAAATACGAGGGTGTTTATAAGGTTAAATTGTTGTAGAAAGGGATGAACAAAGAATTTGATAGCATTAGAAAAAAATTGTTAATGATACATGTACTTTGAACTTGTCTAACTTTGCTACAAGAGAAATTTGTCAAGTCGAGATATATGTCTAGAATGATATTGGCGATGCTCTCAGATAAGTTTTATAGCATAAACAACACTTAATTTGGAACAAGGTATGTGAATGGGGTGGTGTTAATCACTAGTTAGAGGCAATTAACAATGTCCATGTTGTGTATTATGGTGTATCACCCGACTCAATTTGAACTTGAACAATAATGGCATGCAATTAATTTGACCAATACTATACGGCAGTACTCAAAAACAGTAAAGCATTCAATTTTAAGTTAGGCCAACATCTAGCAAGAACAATTGACGAGTTAAAGAAAAGTAACATAAACCATGTCTCTTTAGAAAGGGTATCCTTTGCAGCCTCAACAACCGTTTTCTCTGTTTCAATCCAAGACACAATGGCATCAATTTTAGCTTACATCCACAACCTAGCAAGAACACTGCTCCACTAAACAGAAAATCATGTCTCCTTGGGAGGGGCTTTCTTCGCAGCCTCAGCAGCTGCTTTCTCTACTTCGATCTCAGCAACGATGGCATCAATTTCAGCTTCCTCCAGTTGACGCAGACCATGCTGCTTGGTCATCACAGCAACTTCTATATTCTTCCCTCCACTCTCAACAACCTAATCACATACGATGTCAGATAAAAATCACAAGTACATAAAATCATGTTCCAAATGTTTAACAAACTATTAACAGATTGATCTATTTTCAGAACTAATTGATCTATTTCAGAGTTTGATTGTACAGGCCAATATACAACGATCAGATTTATCAGCTTGCTATGATAATATTTGAGGAATTCAAAACATTATCAAAAGTATTTGCGTGGATATCATTATATTACGCAGCCCAAAATTTAGCCTTTTTAGTGGCAAAAGACACAATGTATATAAAGGCTTTGAATGTATAATCATGTCATGTACAGATGTCCATTTACTTCAACAATAATAAATATTTTCAAATCAAAAGAACCAGTCTGCAGCACTGCAAATGTCAGTCTTCAATGGGATACTATTGCAATATATTTTCCCTTTCCCAAGTATGCAAAACACAACCCAAAAATAGGACCAGTTAAGAGTTCTGAGCCTAGGGCATAAAAAATACAAACAGTATAAACAACGTTGAAATCCCAAGAAAAAATTAACTTGTGCAGTGCTCATTGAAGTAAAATATATGGTTAAACCATTAACCAAACTTACAAAATTGTTAGCCATTTGTTGGTTTATTTTCCCAAACAATAAATATTTTACCATAAATACCTAAATCATAATTCTGTTCAGAACAAAAAGGGAATATTAGGCGCCAAGGATTGTGAAATAAGCAACAGAAGCTTCACTTTAAGTTGCAGAAAATCGTAGATCATCTATAAATAATCTAACTGGCACATATTAGTGTCCTAAAATTTTATTTATCTCTGTAAAGATGAAGTTAGCTAGCAACTATGCAAAATAAATTCATAAAGGGGGAGAAAAATTACATCTTAAGTACCCATAATATCCTCATTCCCTCCAACTGTCTGCCCTAGCTTTCATCTTTTATTTTATATTAAATTTTTCAAATGAAGAGCTTTTTCAGACAAGTAAACCACAAGTACCAAATAAATGTTTTACATAGTCTTGTTTTTCATATATTCATTTCGGTTTGGCTTACATTACTACATACAATTACACAAAATCACATAGACTTCGAAGGTCATTGTTATACATCGATATAAAACGATGTGAAAGATGTAAACTATTATATTAAATATCGGAGAAGTTATCGTGACATACTACAAAGCTGTTATTTTGATAAATTAAAATAAATTTGATGGTTAAAGTTGAGGTTGAATGTATGTTTATTTGCATAAAGTACAGATTAATGTATCAGATAGCTACAGACATATATCAACAAAATTTAGGTAAGAATGAGTCAGATGCTAAAATGGTGTATGTTTACAACTATAAAACATTAATCATTGCATAAGATTTGTGTTTTGATCTTACAGAAAGATAAATATTCCAAAAGAATAGTACCATATATATGTGACATAGCAACTTCTAAGACTATATCAACCATTGTTTGTTAGAAAGAAACTGGGTCTACATCAACAATAAAAAAGAGACAAAATCTATGTATCAACATGGGTACTTTAGGCCAGTCTAATCTAGTGAAAATGTTACTTCGACTCAACTGCCCAATCTATTATAAGGCATATCAAACTCAAGACAATTAAGGTAGCTTTTGATAGAAAGGTTAGAACAAGATAGCATATAGCATATAGATTTTGTGCTGTGTTCGGTACGTCTTAAAAATTGAAGAGAATTGAACATAAGATCACTAAAAAGGTAGAAGCAAAGAGAACACATCAGAGTAGGACATTCCAATCCATTCTGTCTTCCCATCAAACACTACCTAAACTTTCTTCCCAAGCCCTCGAAACGTTAAAAGGAAAAACATGCAAAATGAAAGGCAAGAGTTTCTAGATAAACAATAAAACAGGCAGGTAGGCATTCACAAACAAAAGACCAAAACAAAACTCACTTCAAGCAATGCACGAATAGCCAATTTCACAGTCTCCTGCCCAGAGGTCTCCTTGTAATTCTTCTCCAGAAACTCCCTAATCGAATTCGAGTTTCGGCCGGTGGCGTTCGCCTTCCACGCGGAAAACGTGCCGGAAGGGTCCGTTTGGTACAGTGAGGGCGAGCCAGTGTAGGGATCAAACCCAACAATGAGGGTGGAAAGCCCAAAGGGGCGCACACCACCACTCTGCGTGTACTTCTGCTGAAGCCCCGCAATGTAACGGGTGATATATTCAACAGTCACGGGATCCTCCACGGTGAGCCTGTGACTCTGACACTCCACACGTGCCCGGTTTATGAGCACACGTGCGTCGGCCTTTAGCCCCGCACAGGCAAGCGCAATGTGATCATCAAGATTCACAATCTTCCTCACCGTCCTGCGAAACGACAGAGTCAATTAGGGAGTAAGCTAAGTCTACTTTGAAACGATACAGAGTCAATTAGGGAGTAAGCTAGGCCTAGTTTGAAACGGCGTCGTAGTCTCGATGATCCCTAATCGAAGGGAAAGGGATCTGAAAAAAGGGGAATTGGAAGAGAACCTGGAGTCTTGGAGCTTGGCGGTGGATTTCTTCTCGACGCCGAGGACGACGTTGTCGGTGCCTCGGACGCCGACGGCGGCGTTACCTTTGCGGACGGCTTCGAGGGCGTACTCGACCTGGAAGAGGTGGCCGTCGGGGGAGAAGACGGTGATTGCTCGATCGTACCTGGCCATTGTGCGTGCTTTGTTTTTGCTACTTCGTTTTACTTCTGAGTTGGGATTTGTAGCTCCCTCTGTTCCTCTCTATTCAAGCTTTTTCGCTTTGTTGAAGAGAGTGAAGAAGAAGAAAACGACCAAGGTACAGCTGCTTAGGCAACAAGACAAGTAGAGTAGTAACTTGTTGGACTCGCTTTGGGCCTAGCCTTCCAACCACAGACAGCTTCTTCCTGCACCTCCATAAAGTAACTTTGGCGAAAAGACAAAATTATCCTTCTGGGCACTGTTTATATTCATCAAACATGGTTGGTTACAAACTCAACTATCACTTTGTTAGTGAAATATTGCACGAAGGGAGTGGTTAAATAGTGTTTATAATTTTTTTTGCAATTATATAACTTTTATAGACTAAAAACATATTTGAAAGCTTTTTGTAGAGTTACAAGACAAAGAGAAAGACAACATTTTATAGTAGTTCATTTCAATCATGAAATATGTGTCCAAATTTTGATAAATAAACCAAGTTCTGCTAACTCTTGACAAAGTAAGTTCATTTCAATCATGAAATATGTGTCCAAATTTTGATAAATAAACCAAGTTCTGCTAACTCTTGACAAAGTATAAGTAGTATTCATCAACCATTTTTTATCTAGCCGAAATATCTCTTTTAGTGATTTCTTAAAAAAAAAAAACTCAAATATTTTTTTAATAGTAGTCTTTTCAAAATTTTACACTCTCCTGAAATGAAAGGTTGTCTAACAAATGGAAATATGATTACCCCATCGTAGTTTTCGGAGATTAAAATCTAACAAAATTAATGTGTGGAGATAATAGAATGTTGTATACATAATTGCATCTTAGAAAAACTCTCTCATAAAATCTTCATTTTCACATATATGTTAGCCTTTTGAAAACTAGCTAGCAGTCCTTCCATTACTCTTTCTTAGGTTTTGGTGAAGATAAAGAAACTAAGAGTTAACATATAAATCATCACTATTTTTATTATATTATTTAAATATATATATTTAATGTGTTTGATGATAATAAGAAATAATATATGTGAGTAGGATGAAAGATATACTCTTTTTTATTGTATTATTTAAATATACATTGTGTGTTTAATCAGAATTAATATATTATTATATTTAATGTGTTTAATAGTTATTAGGATCTATAAATAATTATTTCTAATTAATTATTTCAATTTTTTTTAAAGCCCAACATCTAAAAAAAATCCTACAATATTCATACTATTTATTAATTGAAATCGTGTCAGTTAGACACAATTTCAACATTAGCACCGAGATTGTCATACACAATTTCTTTTTTGCTTAAATAAAATTGTGCCAGCTGGCACGATTTCTTGATAATGAAGAAATCGTGCCAAGTTGACACCATTTATCCATTTTGGTAATAAAAAAGAATCTGCCAATTTAGACAATATTGGTGTGAATTGTAATCCTCTCCTCTCCTAAAAAAAACAAAAACACACAAACCAAGCTTTCTCTCTCTCACCCTCCATTCTCCATCTCTCCCCCTTATGTCTCAATTTTCTCTCCACACTTCATCTTTTTTTCAGAATATGATCAAGCCCTGCAGTAGGTGAGGAGTCTGGGGTCAGTTCTAACCGATTAGAATCTCAATTAGAGTAAGTAGTTCCTATTTACACTAAGGATCCTTTATTTTCTATTTTTTCTTAAGTTTTTGTTATCAGTATTAGTGGGAATAGTTGAGAAAAATGTTCCTCTCTACTTGATTATTATTACACTAAAAGTATGTGTTATTTGGATAACTTGTTTTATATCTCTAAAGTTTGGATTGGTGTCATAGTCTGATTGGAGGAATTGATTTAGAGGTCATCGTTTAAGGTAAAGAAAGTTAGTTTTAAGTTTTTCAATAGTAACTTATGTTAAAAGCTTTCATTGTGATGAATTTTAGTTCTAAGTTTCAATTTCTATTACAGATGTGTCTTATAATGAGATTGGTTGATTATATATCTAATATGAAATGTGATATTGATAACTTGATAGGAAAGAACTGTTTTTGAACATTGTGAATTGTTGGATTGATATGGTTGTGTATGATGAAATTGAAATTATATGTCTAATATTTGAGTTATAGAGTTATATCTAATCATTTTGGTTGAAATGAAACCTGTGTACTGGGAGTTGAAAGAAAATCAATACCAAGGTTATATATGTCTCTATATGCTTCATTATGATTGAATTTATGTGTTATATGTGATGACTAAATTATAGACATATATGTAATCATTATGGTTGAAATGAAACCAGTGTACTGGAGGTTGAAATGAGATCAAGGTACATGGTTACATATGCATCTACATGCTTCAATATGATTGAATTGATGTGTTATGTGTGATGATTGAGTTATAGGCTCATATGTAATCATTTTGGTTGAAATGAAACCAATGTACTGGGGTTTAAAAGGAAATCAAGGTATTATGGTTACATATGCACCTATAAGCTTCAAAATGGTTGAAATGATATGATTATTGTTATGACTGAATGAGGAGTTCATATACAATCATTTTGATTGAAATGAGATCAGAGTAATGGGGATTGAAAGGAAATCAAGATACGATGATTACAAATGGATCACTGTGAAGTCAATATTAGAATAGAGTATACAAGATTGTGATTGAATGATAAACTAATTTGTATTTGACTGGGGAGTCGATATTTAAATTCTTAAATCTAATCACTTCAATTTCTTTTACTTTTACAAGCTGAAAACATTATTTCACTAGCTTACCCTTGCTTGTCTTGTTGTGTTGTGAACTTTTTTTGATGACTGTACTATGTAAACGAACAGGTGTAGATGTAGGTTTTGAAGCACCTTAAGGAGTGTATGTCCTTAATCTGGTCTTTCTTTTGTTTTGTATACAATTGTATATATGTTTGATGTGTTTAAAGACTTTATGACCTTAAGCTAATCTTTCTTTTGTTATGTATATAATTGTACATAAGTTTTATGTAGTACTTTGAACCTTGAATGCATGTTAACACTTGGTAGTAGATAAAAGTTCGTTATTTTGAGAAATCATTTTATGATGCTTTTGTTTAAGTAGGAAATCTCATTCAAGCGAATTATGCAGAAAAATTCACTCTACAAATCTAGCCTGAGCGAACTCTTTGAAAAAAGAAAAAACAGGTGCTCTTGGGTCTATTTTCACCTAAGCGAAGAGAATTTCGCTCAAGCGAGGTTCATTCTTGCTCAATCGAAAAAATTTTCACTCAAGCAAGGTCCATTCTCACTCAAACTAAAAATTTTCGCTGAAGTTAATTTTTCTTTCTTTCTTCTTTTCTGCTTTTCTTTATTCTTTTATTTTTTATTTATTAATTGTTTTGTAGTCTGATTTTATTTTTTATTTATTAATTGTTTTGTAGTCTGAAATTATATTTCAGTTTGTCATAATATTTTTCTATTAGAGTTGGATGAATTACACCATTATGAGAAAAACCAAAAGTAAACATCATGCATTAAATATATTTAATACATTTCTTCAACTTGCTTGATAAAATAAAGCATTTTGCTCATGTAGCTTCTAATGTGTCGTAAGTAACATGTATTTGGCTGGCACAATAAAGTTGACGTGTAGAAAGATAGTCCTTACTTCGTTCACTCACATAATACACTTAAAAGAATAATTTTCAATAAAACAAATATCATTAAATATTTAAATCTTAATTATGAGTATCCTTGCAAGATATTTCATCTAAGTAACCTTTAATCAACGTTTCGTCGCAAGTTGTCAAATATGTTTATTTGTTTGTTATCACTCCAAATAAGGATTTATGACCATCTTCAATCTAATATACCTTTATGATCATGTTACAAATCACATTTGATAACATTAAAATTATATTTTTCAAGCAGAAAACCAAAGTAACTTTAAGTTAAAAAATTACATAATTGTACAAATCATTCTTATAATGGATTAATTCAAGCTTTCTTCTTCAATTATTGCTCTCAACAGAAGTCTTCCAGACGCCAGGCTTGTCTACCTTGAGAACTATAGTGAATACAGTGTACTTCAAAGCTCATAGTTCAGCTTTTATATCTGACAAACAAATAGGTATATAAATAAGGTAATATACGGACAAAATGTTCTTTCTTGTACAAAATGCTGTCACATGCACATAGAATTCGGCCTTCTCTGTATAGTTAAAGAAACAAAGAGTAACAAGTTTGAGTCCTTTGCTGTACAAATGAGTTAATTCAGGAAAATTGGATTACGTTTCTGGAACTCTTATGTTAACCCATGCTTCTTGATGTTAATATCTGGTAAACTCGTATACATTTCTAGGATGTCTAAGACAAGACAACCCTTATCAGCATCATTAGAGTGTCAAAAGTCAGAATGTCCTTCTTGTGAGTGAAAGAATGGTGGACTCCATCAGTTTGAAGTCAATAGGCTTTGTTAAATAAGCATCCATGCCAACCTCTAGGCACTTGGCTTCATCACATGACATTGCATGGGCTGTAAGAGCAACAATTGGAATGTGCAAGCCAGTTCCCACTTCTGATTTCCTGATTGCTTTTGTTGCCTCATAGCCATCCATCTTTGGCATCTGTTTTATGTTACAAAAAGAGAAGGAATTGGAACATGAAAGCCAAAATACATCATGGCATTGACCTTTTGTAGAAAAGAACTATTTTACATATTTCTTTACCACTTTTTCTGTGAGTTGCATTTTATGATGGTAATTGCTTATGTTTTTATCCTAGGTCTATATTATTTAAATTGAAGCATTGTTAATATTAATATACTTCTCCTAGTTCATACCTGACAATCCATTAGGATCAAGTCATATGGAGGGCAACTGAGAATCTCAGTTTGAGATGATCTTGTGTTTCTTTCCTTCAGGATAGACTCCCTTCTACAATCTACAACACCAGGCGTGCTATTCAGAGCATCCACTGCTTGTTGTCCATCCCCTACGGCTACAACAATGGCTCCCATTTTTTCAAGCATTATGGTTGCAACCCTTTGAATTACTGGTGTATCTTCTGCAAGCAATATCCTCAGACCTTCAAGAGATTTCTTCCCACTCACTGTTCTGCTTGAGCTACTTGCCTTTCGTGTTTCACCATATTCTGAATCTTCACCTTGTTTAGTGGAGGATGATATTGGTGTGTCATTCGCAGTGACAGAGTTGAGGCTGCTCTGACGTAATTCTTCCTTCCAAGGATTATTATCTTCCATATATCCATTTGCTAATCCGACCAAGTTATTTATCTGGTGTTGTGATGATGATTCAGATCTCACTACCTTCTCCCTTTGTTTATCTCCACCTTCACGAACAGGATTAGAACCTCCCGTTTCAGATATGTCAGAACCATCTGAGCTTGCAACATCACATTGAGTATAATCAATCTCAAAACTCTCATGCAAATGACCCTCTTTCACTGTAGCTCTTGGAGTAGTCATAGTTTTCTTTTGTAGCTCATCACTTCTTTCCTTTGTAATGGTTTCCAAAATATGAAGCATTTTTGTTTTGTAGAGGGGTTTGTTCACTGTCAGTGTATGTCCTTTCTTGCAAAGCTCCATCTTTATGGTATTGGAGGAGTCATGCTGTAGTATCCACACGAATTTTGCTCTCCCAAAGTATTTGTGGAGGAAATTAAGCTGTTCCTTCCATATATCAGTGCTCAAGTCAAGTAGACCAATGTCAACAGCAATGACAAAAACTGGGTTCTTCAATTCCTGTATGCTCAGTAGTTTCGACTTTAAATTTTCATGCACTGAATAATTTGCATCAAAACCATTATTATGATCTGAACTTCTAGCATGAAAGAGTACCCTAAGAATTTGTGTTAATCCATTCCATTCTGAGGCCTCCATAGATACTACCCCATTTTTCTGTAACCACTTAGATGTAACAGATCGACCCATAATGCCATGTAGTGCAAGAAGTACCTGCATTGACACATTTTGTTTCAAGTCCTGCTTATTATCTTTGTAGTCACTCAAAGCCAAGGTGATTCTACTCACCACTAAGCCTTTGTTAGCAAAATCTACTTGACAATGTTGTTCTGTGGCATCCAGAGGTGCACTCAGACGCAAGTATAATCGCATCAGTGTTCCTGGGCCCTCCTTTTTGACAACCTTGATTTCTCCTCCCATCTTGTTAACCTACCACCACAGATTAATTGAGATAAAATGAAAATACATGCAACTAATGAGACTTGTGTCATTTTAGAAGAGAAAGAGCAAATGCAAGTGAATTTATAGATCTTGAGATGAAAACCCTTCTCAACTAAACTAAGAACATGGAATTGATATAAGTTTCACCAATTTGTGTGATGTGATTACATGTTTGGGCCGGTAGAGATGGACATCTTCTGACTTTCATCAAGAACATGCATTATAAATGGTAATTGTTCTTGACTTGATTGAAAATTTACATATTAAGGTCTTCTTGACTTTCCCTAAAAATAAAGGTCTTCTTCACTAGTTGATGTTTACATAATAAGGTCTTACTCACCAAGGTTCTGACGATGCAAAGACCAAGACCCGTGCCTCCATGCCTGAAACGAGTAAAGGTTCCTGAATCTTCAGTGAGTAACATTTAAAAGTTCTGGAGTTGAAGTCTTAAATTATTGCTGGATATATGTTCAAATTAATTTGAACGTTCAATGGCAACCTAATATGACTGAGATAATGAGGCTATGCTAATATGCTAGCGAAAAAGTAATTTCTAGCAGATTTATATCTTGTCTTTGCTAAAAATTCAAGTCACTTACAGTCTAGTAGTTGATGGATCGGCTTGCTCAAAGCTTTCAAACACGGATTCCCATTTACTTGGATCAATACCTATGAAGGGGATGAACGTGAATATGAGATTGCCATATACATGTCAAAAAAAAAAAACCATAGCCTGAAAACTTATTTCTTTTGCCACAAAAGCGATGGTTTTCACTACTATTTTTCCAGTTTGAAACATACCACAGCCTGTGTCATCAACTTCAAACCAAAGTACTATTTTGTTATCTCTATTGGAAGTCCTCTTTGCATGGTTTTCATGTTGTTTTGCTCTGTTCTTCTGTGAACACCGTGATTTCTTTTGCTCTAGTGGAAAATTTGTATCATCACTGCAAGCATTTGGGTTTTCACACCATCCTCTCAGAATAATGTGACCGGCTGTAATTCATTTGAAAAAGTTAAGATTTGTCTTCTGAGTTTCAGTGCTTCATTGATACATAGTAATTGAACCATTTCTTAAATCTTTGAAATTCTTATAAACATGTTAATGACTGATGGTTGCAAACAGCGGATTATTGGGATAAAAATATTTTGAATATATCGATATTGATTAGGAGAAAATATCTTTAAAATCTTTCTATTTATTTAGCATATTTTTAGTCCATAATATGAACACAAGATCTTTTCTAAACCACTGCTGTATTGAAACTTTATATAAGAAAAAGGTTTGACTTACATAGAGTAAACTTAATGGAGTTGTTGATCAAATTTGCAAAAATTTGAATTACCCTAGCAGAATCACCTCGAACTAGCTTTGGCATATCATCTGCAACAAACTAACTATGCATCAGACACTCCTTGTGAGATTTCTTATATCATGCTTTTCAGTAAAATTAAACTCTTAATCACACAAATAAGATACATACCAGACAAGTCTAGAACAGTCTCTACATTGTGGTTAATGCACTGTACAGAAAACATATCTACAAGCCCTTCAAGTTCCCGTCCCAAGTCAAATTCTGCATCTTCTAGGACCAATTTTCCAGATTCCACCTATTTTCTATAAATTATTAGAAGTCTTTTTTTGAATGAATGCAGCTTTGCAGCAATGGTAAAAGAATTTTGCATTATAATTCATTTCAGTAGTTGTTGTAAGTGTGGGATTAAATGTTCTTGAACAAAATGCTTATTATTAGTAGTGTATACCTTGCTTAGGTCCAGGATGTTATTAAGTAGACGAAGCAGGGCAGTTGAACATTTTCTTATTTGAGTGACTGTTGCACATTGCTCATTCGTGAGACGGTCATCAGATATAAGAATGTCGAGTAACCCGATTACTGCTGCCATTGGTGTCCTCAATTCATGACTGTAATGCATCCAAGAAAAAGCGATTTAAGCACATTTGTGAACACACAAAAGGAAGGATTTTCTCATACATGTGAACCAAATGGCACAGGCTGGTAATCTAGGTCATAGGCATGTTATTAATTCTCTTTGATGGAAATGAACATGTATCTTTATTTAGAGTAGTGTACAGGGTATTTATATTATCTTGTTTATTGAGTCATGTGAACATAGTTTCAAACAACCGTGAGGTTTGCAAATTCATATATGTTTAATGTATATGTCTCTGTCTTCTTCAAACGCCTACCATATTTTTTTATGTTCTCTAAATTAAATAAGTTGAATCATAAGTGGGATAAATCACTTGACATATAGGTGTTCGATAAGAACAAAATAGACACCTGAGACTTAAGATGTTCGCTCTCTGTTTCATATGATTTCAGATAATTAAATTTGTTTAAATTCACACTGGACTTTGAAAAAACCAACCTCATATTTGCAAGAAATTGACTTTTATAGTTGCTTGATGCCTCTGCCTTCCTTCTTGCTTCCAGGTGGCTGATCAGTTCTGCTCTTAGTTTCATTTCCTTTGACACTCCATTTGTCAGTATCAAAATGCAAACACATCCAATGACAATAATACACAATGATGCAGATATAAGAATAACCAATGTTTTGAAGGCTCTTTCATCTGCCTGCCCCATGATATGCTTTCTAGGAATGATGATTACACCCACCTGCACAAAGTTTAAGACAGGAACTTGTAAGCAAGCAACGGTAGTAATAAAATAAATAGCAGCAGAAAATTTTGGTTGAATTTATATTTAGCAGAAATTGCACTACTTGATCATCTATGGATCATTGTAAGATCTCAAAACAAATGTTAAGATCAGACAAAAAGAAGATGTGCAGTGTCTTAAAATGTACCAGAGGAAGTCTCTTCAAGTTCAGGAAGAATGAGTCGATGTAATATTGCTGGGGACCTAGCCTGACATTCTCTACATGAAGTTCATGACTTTGAGGGAAATTGTTGCCATATGTTTTCTGCAGCCACTGAGCTCCCTCTCTTATTACTTCATTTTCACAGTCAACGGCCATCTTGAGCTTAGGAGGCTTTGTAGAATTTGACAGTAGAGGTGCATTTGTGGAAGTTGCAAGTAAGTAACCCTCTTGGGAGGTCAAATACATGTGACCACTGTGCAACTCAACTAGCTCTTTCATGAGCTGCCCCACACTATAAAGTGCAGTTGTGACACCCACAACTGCCACAATGCTTTTATTTGAGGAGTCCCACACCGGCAATGCCGCAGAAAGCAATGGTGAATCTGTAAACTTGCTGACAGCAACATGCCATGAAGCTACACCATCAGGTACTTGGGAGAGGCCTGCTATATTGATGGAGTCTTCTGGTGCAATTGGCATTACTTTTCCAATCTTCTCTCCACTGACCGGATCAAGCGGTTCCCTATACCAAATTGCAGACTTGTTTCCGTGAATGTCTTTATCATTCCAAACTTCGTTCGATGAAATTGAATTGATCTCATTGTGGCCACTGGCAGCCATGGAGTAATTTGCAAGACCAGAATAAATGTAAAAGGTGTTGTTTTCCTTCAGGTCTCTATGGAATGCTTGGACAAATCCATTCTTGTATTTGACAGTTATTGAATTGAGAGCTTTTTTACTGGCAAACAGTGCCCACGTCACAGCTCTCATCGCATCATACATCTGGCAAGAGTTGGAACATACTCAAACTTGTAAGTGAAAACGGAATCAAACATGAGAATAGCATAGCAGGAGTATAAATAATGAAATAAATGAAGAGTTAATTGAACCTCAACTTGGTCTGCTTGAGTGCCAAGGTTGGTGGTGTGGCTTCTGATCACGTACTGAGACAGCTTAACCTGAGCAGTGGTAATTTCAGCAGTAGAATTCAAAATGTTCCACATCCTCAAGATGGGGCGTTGCAGAAGTTCATAACGCAGGTCATATGCCAAGCTGTTAAGAGATTTTGTTGTATAAATCTTTGTGAAATGCCATGTGAGGAAAGTGAGCAGACCAATCAAGATGGCTAGCATGGCCTGGAGAAAGCAAGATAACAATATCTTAGTCCAACAAATTGTGACTTCAATCATCAAAATCATAGTAACACAAAGGGTCTAATCTTTCAACTACAATAGTCACTTCTACAACACTCAGTCAGAGACAAAAATCCTAATCATATAGAGAAACATTAACTGACCATGATTGCCAAACGAACCACAAAGACACTGTAGTAGGATGAGAGACATTGAGTGCTGGCATACTGGAATTCTTCCTTTTCCACATCCCTGTGGAAAATCCTTCTGCCGGTTGGCGTGGTGCTTTTTTTCCAATAATTGGCAAAACTCAAACTCTGTAATCTATCAAAAACGTATCTGCACTTGGCACCCATTGGTTACCTTGAACCAGGTGACCATACAGAAGTTTCAGAAGAAGTTTGGTCTTTGTCTTGGGTCACATAAGATCACTGGTGTTATTTGTAGCAACTATGAGCATATAAAGTAGCAGTTCAATTAAACTGTGTTATTTGAAGCAACTATGGCCAATTTTGATTGGATAACACCTCGTTATTTTAAGTTCTCAACCTATCTATGCTAAGATTGCGTACATCTATACTTCCTATAGACTCTCCTAGGTGGAAGTCCTGTCACCCTTTTAACACTTCTTTAATACTATCTGTCGTAAAAGGGATACAAAATTTAATATACTAGTTGCTAATTTATATTTTGTGAGAAATTTATCTCCCATAATTACGATACATTAATTACAAGGACTAAGATTATATTTTAGGTAATAAAATGTAATAAGAAAAAACAAAGAGTATGAAAAATATGTGTTTAAAAGAAACAGTTGTTGAAACATGATTGGTCCTTTGAATTATGCTAGTTGTACTTGGATGTTGTGGTAGTGTGAGTAAAAGGGTGAGGGGGGATGTGATTTGTTTATTCCTTATGCTTTCCTTATCCATATTTATGCCACATTTGCCACTTCCTAAGGCTTGGCCCAATTGGACCGTTGGCGCAATTTGAACCATAAATGTTGCATTACATTACATGGGAACAAAGGGAAGAACCACGGCCGAGGAACATCCTCGTGTCGTGTCTGGGTTTGGATACCATGAATCGGGTGCAGTGGGGCCCACACTCTCTTTTCACTTCAGTCATCAACCTTTCTCCCGGAACTAGTGTAAGGGTCAACGAATCCCAATTATTTTTTTTTCTTTTTTATTTCTAATTCATTATTCTGGTTGAAAAGTTAAGTGGCCTCCAGCCAGCAAGAACATTTAAAATTAAATGTTTTTGTTTATAATAAAAAATATATTTTATAAGTTTTAATTAATTATTATGTTGTTATTGAGATTTTAATCAATATTATTTAATTTTTAAAATTTATATTTTTCTCAATCAATTTCAAATAGATATTAGCGGTAATTTTTGTTTAAAATTATGGACATTTTAATTAAATTCTTGTATTGATAAATTAGAGGACCTTATAATTAATCCGTTAAATAAGTTAAATTCTCTTGATAAGAGATCAAACTACTTAATGATAGATCGTCACCAACCATGAACTGGATTAAGCCAAAAGACTTTTAAAAGAAGAGGTGTTATTTTACTTCTAAATGTCATACTATATATGATATTCTTGTGCTCCACTTTAACTGTTATTGGAAAAACATAGAATACATTTTTTTATACGAACAGGAACAAAGAAAAAAAATTCATACCAAATTATTTTTTGCGTGATAAGGTAAATAGTACAAAACATCCTAATGAATGTTTATTTTAATTTTAGTCATTCAATGTCATTTGCATATTTAAATTTGGTCTACAAACAGTGAATTATTTATAATCTGAACAAGGCATTTTCAGTTTTAGGTGGTTGGTTGGTCCATTAACACATGCCTTTGGATGTGTCTGTGTCGGTTTTACAGTAGAAGCTTTTGGGTGGCAAATCAAACACAAAAATCAGAAGAACAACTACAATTCTACTAGCCTAATATGTCTTGCCTATTCAAAGCATAAAATATGGTAAAAAAATAAAAGAAAGGTGCAAAACCACATAATAGCCAAAGCACAAAAGTTTGCATTTTCTTGATACTTCTATATCTTCTACAAAAAGTTAGAAGAAAATTATTGAGAGTTTAATGTCAATATGGCTCACAATTATTGTGCATGTAATACTTTTCTTTTTCTTTTACATCTTTCATTCATTGAAGTGTTATCACTCAAGAATTAGATTTCATCTGAAAAAAAAAAAACTACTCTATTAAATTGAAATTATCATAGCTTAAATATTATAATAAGTTTCTTTTCTATTTAATGTGGGATTCATAGTACATAACTAAATATACAGGTCTTATAAATAATATTAATGAGACTTATTGATGAATATTTATCTTTTGTTCAAAACCTATTGACTTTCATTGGTAGAGTCCTAACTCTTATCACGTACTAAAAAGAGTTTTTTCCTCTTCTTATTACGCTTTTTTACATCTTCATTAAATTATTGATTAAAATTTGCCCAAGAATTAAGAGACCAATATTTAAAATGAATGAATTAATAATAAAAATATTATGTAAGAAGTATTTTAGAATGATAC
>Ga0123340_1001545_pt1 | contig 19265 bp, 11 predicted proteins | sample SirMexnodulemix_FD_89961 | JGI IMG/M metagenome (GOLD analysis project Ga0123340, IMG submission 89961) | Root nodule microbial communities of legume samples collected from Mexico - Siratro Mexico nodule mix | ecosystem: Host-associated > Plants > Roots > Nodule | place: Mexico: Nepantla... | reverse complement strand
TAAAAGGAGTGATCAAAATATTCATATTTTAAACCACTTTTAAAAAATATGTATTCCGTTAATTTGATGCATACAAACAAGTTATCAAATATTTTTTAAGTCAAATAAAATATTCTATACATATAATCTATCTTGAAATAACTTATATTCTAATAATTATTTTTTAAAAAGTAAGATTTGTGTACATGTCTCAAGTGACTTTTTAATTAATAATATTCTGACTGAGATTAAATTGACAGTATTCTAATCAACATGGAGTATATGATGATTGAAGTCAAACCGACAATCTGATAATTAATGAAAAAAATAATTTTAAAATCTTATTTAAATGAAATTATATAGTTTAAAATAATTAAATCACTATCATAAATTTATAAAAATTTAATTTCTTTCAAATTCTGTATGAAAGAACAATTTTTTGACAAGCATTTTATTTTTTCTACAAAAGTTAATTACGCTGTATTTTTCTCATCCAAATACAATATAGAATATAAAATTAGGTTTATAATACTCCGACTAAACAACTCTAGTATTAGTGGTAAATCAAACTCTGTTTTCATTAGGTGTATGTCTAATAAACAATATTAGTGACACAAAAAGTGATTAGTGTTCAGGCACAACAAAAAAATACAATAAGAATGATTTAAGAAAGTGGATAAGAAAGAAGTTCATGCTGTAGTGTGAGTAATGCACGAGAATCGCGGTCCCAAAAAATCGACTCGTGCTGCGTTATCGTTATGGCGACGCTGCTCAGAAAACTCTGCGATTCCGCGTCGCTTAAGCGATCGGGTACGAATCCGAATCCGAACCCGAATCCGAACCCATCATCGGAACGCGCGCCCTCTCCGCTGGGCGCCTTCGAGCCTCTCCCCGCCGACATACTGATGCAAATCGTGCGACTTTTGGGCCCCAAACACGCCGCCAGACTCAGCCTCCTCAGCAAGTCGTGGCGATCCCTTGTCTCTGACAACGACCTCTGGGTGCATTTCCTCAACACCCATCACCCTCACTCGGCGCTCTTCGCCGAAACCGCTCTTAGCTCCGGTTACCCTCTTCCGTACGTTACTTAACTAACCGTTTCCCACCACCGCTTGCTTCTTCGATTCTGCCCTAATTGAACATTGCAGGACATTGGCTGCTCAGAGCTCGCCACGTGGCTCGCTCCAGCATGTTTACGCCCTCCGTGAACGCCTCCCTCCCTCCGTTGTCATCGACGGTCCGTTTCTCCGTTTCTTTTTTCGTTATTTCGTTCTCTCTGCGGACTCTTTTGTGTTTAGTCATTTTTCTTTTCTTCGTCTTCAGGGGGTTCTGGCTATTGCAAATTTGGTTGGAGCAAAGGCTCTTCTCCTTCTGGGCGATTCGCGACCTTTCTGGTGACGTGTTTCGTGTCTTGATTCTCTGTTTGGGGCGAATGTTTTGGAATTGAGGTGTTTGGTGTGTTGATTGAGGGGTTTTTTATGCAGGAATTTGGTAACGTTGAAACGCCCATGTATACTAGACTTCGACATTTTTTCGGAACTATCTATAACAGGTGTGTGTGTGTTTGTTGTTGTGCGTTTTGCTTGTTGTTGGTGGGAGAGTTCACTAGCTCTGATATGTCCTTTATGCTCGGTTTGTTAGAGAAAGGAAAATCGGTTGAATGAAAATAAGTTGGTAGAATGAAAATAAATGAGAAATAAAGCAGAAATTGAAGGTGTTTGTTGAAGATAAATAGAGGAGAGATAAGGACAAACAGTACGAAGAGTCCTATTAATTTTGAATTCTTCTCTTTTCTCCCCCACCAAATTACTTATACTGATTCCATCTTCACCCATCCCCTCAATTCCTACACCAAACAATGGCCTAAGCAAAGTGTGTGTAGATAGATGATTTGTTATGAGAAGCGAGCAATGTAGTTGTGGATGATGGTGTAGTTTTTATTGATTGCTTAGTTCCGTTCTTCATGCTGATAATATGTTGGGTTGCTTGCTCTGTAGGATGCAGGTGAAACCAAGTTCTCAACCAGCTGTTGTTTCTATACCAATTTGTCACTATGATGGTCAGTTAAGTTAAATTTTATGGTTTTACTGCGGTTGTTAAAATGTGGATCAATATTGAGTAAAACCTTAAATTGGTCTTGTAAAGATTACTGCCACAATGATTTAGCCATTTGAATATTTGTCACCAAATTAGTTTTCCAAAGATACAAACTAGCTATTAAATTTGTTCTTTTGTGTGACAACTTCAGTCTTACTCTAAGTTTTTTATGCATTCGTGGTTAAATTAAAAAAATTGTTGCTTTGATCCCTATTGGAGAATACTTACATACAGGTCCATGTTGTTTGCTGGAGAAATAATGGTGTTAGATTTTGCTGAGTTAGCTAATGCTTTGTTGTGGTAAAATCTAACAGCATCATAACTAAAGCAAATGGTACAGACTGAGTTGAAATACTTTCTCAAATTGGGGCCAAACTGTAAAGTTTTTCTATGTAGGAACCAAAATGAGAAAAATTTTTAAATCGAAGGATCAAGTTGTTGATTTGATCTACACACATAGGATGTGGCTCCTATTTTGTGAGGCAAGTTAATTTTGACTATAACCATGCGTGGATGGTCAAAATTTTGTTTAAATTTGATTTTTCTTAACCATCATTTAGTTTTGTGGTGAAGATTATATTCTCTTATTTTCTCACCTGATACTTACTTGATATTCTAGCTGTATAATGTTCTGTTCTATTTCATACTGGCAGATACTGAATCGGCCAAAGCATCAAGACAGCAGCTTAAAGAAGCAATCTATGCTGCCTTGTTTGACATGAATGTTCCTGCTGTTTGTGCTCTCAATCAGGTTACTTTTTTCTTAGAAACTGGATTTTAAGCTTAACTCAAACTCATAAAATCGGCTTCTTAATCAGGTAACTTTTTTCTTAGAAACTGGATTTTAAGCTTAACCTAAACTCATAAAATCGGCTTGTAAGATAAGATTTGTATTTACTTGTATATTATAATTTGATTTTATCTCTAGTCGATGTGAGATTCTCAATAAACTCCTCATGTTGATGATTGAATATCTCGTATGTGACACTAAAACTCATGTTGATGATTGAATATCTCGAATGTGACACTAAATATTGGTGGGTGGTCTGATAGCGATCCGATAGTGAATGACATGATAAATCCAATAAACCTTGATACGATAGACTTTGATACTATTTTAGAAAGTTGTCTTTAAGCCTAACTCAACTTCACAAAGCGAATTTGTAAGGTAGTGTTTGCATTCACTTATATATTATAATTTAACCTTATATGAGATATTCAACAGTTTAATGGGGAATAAAGAACAATCAGTTCCAATTACTGTACAATCAGTTCCAATTACTATTTTTCCTATTCTAAATAAGGGTATTCCAATTACCACTTTAATTTATTTTAAGTAATATGTAGAGGTTATATACAACCTCTTTAAAGTGCTCATATGCAAGTTAACCCATCTTATATTACCATCCCTTTCAATAAAGACAATAAGTGCCATTGCACTTCATCTCTTTTAGAAAATAATGTATAGCTTAGCCCTGTTTTCACGTCAAATGAACTTATGATTGATCAATTAGGTTCATGAAGGTAATATTTGGCATTCTGACTATAAACAAAATAGATCATTGTACTTTACTCCTGTGCTTTATATCTTTTTAACAGGAACCAAATTATACTAGCATTCTCCTCTTGTCGTGTTTTGCTCTGTTTGTGAGATGCTCACAAATCATTTAACTCATGTTTTATTCCATTGTAACACATCTCCCAAATGGCACTGTAAATTCTAGATGTTTGTCCTTCTCATAATGTTGATGGTATCATCATAGTAATGTGGTCTGGAATACCCTTTCTAATTCCAACATGGTGTGATGCACAGTTGGTATACTAGGTAGGGTAGCAATTCACATTGGCTGACCTGAGAAATGTTATAACTGGGTATAGTGCATATTAAATGGTAACAAAGGATATCATGTACCTAAGTCACAAAAAATTTATAAATCTTAGCTTTGATCTAACATACAAGAAAATTATTGTATTATAGTAACATAGGATGCCATGATTAACCAAAGAGATAGAGAAAAAAATGAGTTAATGAGCTTGGGTCTTTTGGAGATAGATGACCAAATAAAAAAGGACTTGAGAGTCAGACTAGACAGACAAAAAACTAAGATCATGGGTTGATAAAGAAAACAGAAAAAGAACTCAGAATTGAGAGACAACAACATGGAAAATAAATTAACAGAAAACAAAGCTCAATGGGAATAGGATAATAAAAACAAATTTACAAGAGAAAACTAAAAAAATAAAACATAGAAAAAACCTGCTAGATGGTTGTCATAGACATACTGGAGGGAATTATTAGGATTTTTTACACCATAAGCTGAACTGTGCTATATCTCCATGAAATACTACTATTGTGTCTAATACAGTGAAGTATGACACCATGGTAGTACACGTAGTGGCCAGGGGCTGCTTTGCACTGCTGCATCCTGCATCACTATATAATGAGCTATTGACAACTATGGTGTGATGCCATATATGTATGGGAGGGGAGTTGTTTAGTTCATGCTTACTTGTTTATTCTCTTGAAAATGGACAATGTTAACTAGGATTATTGTGGGTGACATCAATCATTTCATAGTAGAAGTCAGGTGGGTTAAGTCACAATCGAATCATGGCGCTTGAGCTGCTATGCTCTTAAGTAGAAAGAGTTGCGTCTTGCTGACTGCTATAGCTTTTAGCCTAGTGGTAAATGCTCGATTTAACAATTGGTATCAGAGCCAAGGTCACGAGTTTGATTATTAGTGGGACAATTGTTGAGGGGAAGATTGTTGTGAGTGACATCACTTGTCTCTTTGACGGAGGTCAGGTGAGTCAAGTCACAATCGAATCGTCTTGGGTTACTACGTTCTTAAGTAGAAAGAGTTGCGTCCTGACTAACGATTATAACTTTTGACTTAGTGGTAAGAGTTCGATCCAACAAGTATTTAAAAGAAAAATAAATTTGTATGTTAATTTTAATTGTATAGGATGTACAATCAATAATCTCCCTCTTAAAGGATGAAAATTAAGAAAGAAAATAACAGAGAAATATTAATTGCATCTCTTTTTGTACCAGTCAGCTTGGTTTATTGACAATATATGTTAAATTATTTTCGCCAGATATTTTCATAAAATTATTACAATTTGGCTCCTTTTATTTTATGCTATGTTCTAAATTTTCAGTTCATATCTTTTATTATATGAAATTTTATCTTACACTCAATTTAATTTTAAATTTTGCATTGATGTTCCATATGTTTAACTTTTAGAAATTCATAACCATATGGGGTACTGGGTAACCGATATTGTACCATGTCTTTGCAACATAGTTGTTAGGTCATATGTGAAAATTCCAAAAAATTGAGGAATTGAGTGGAATAGAATTGTAGTTCTATTTCACCTTAAGAGGCTAATTGCAAAGGAATTTGTTTTGAATTAACCTAACAGTGTAAAATGGACTGCAATTTGGTCAAGGGTAGATTTTTATGTTTTCCTATGAATGTACTTGCCTACCCCTTTTGTTCAGTCATGTCTGGGTGTTTATTTCAAATACATTTTTTTGTCTGTACCATTATTATTTATTTTTTTCTACTATATAAATCCAGGGGACTTTAGCTCTGTATGCTGCAAAACAAACTTCTGGGATTGCTGTTAATATTGGATTTCAAGTGACATCTATTGTTCCAAGTATGCTCTACAGTTTTATTCTCTGATGTTTCTAAATTTACACAACAATAAATTCCTGGAAATACCTTGGTCTGCTTTCTTTGTTGGGTTCAGAGGTAGTCATGACTTAACGTTACCTCTTCTGTTCTAATCAACAAGTTGTTCCTTTGTCTAAAGAAAATGAGTTCATGGACAGTACCTTCTTTCTCTCATTATGAGTGCATGTGCATTTTTGTTTTACAGTTTTAAATGGTAAAGTGATGCGAAAGGTGGGTGTGGAAGTTGTGGGGCTGGGAGCACTAAAGCTTACTGGATTTCTTAGAAAACAAATGCAAGAGAATAACATAAGTTTTGAATCTTTGTACACTGTTCGCACTCTGAAAGAGGTATTATTGCTGTCTTTTCTGTTCTGAAGTAGTTATTTTGATTTGAGATTTTTATTTATATTTGATGTTTCACTTCTCTTGAGAAGATAAAAGGGGATCCCCAATATTGCTTAATTAATTTAGAACACGTGATTCACCTAAACATCTTTAATCTAGTCAGAATACTTTTTCTTCTAAGCTCTCTTTAAGTTGAATTTGATTTTAAATTTTCACTTCACTCCTTTTTAATCCTAATACTGGGTGGAACAAATGAATTTCAAATTATCTCTCCTTTTCTCTTGATGCATGAAAATATGCGCTTTAGGGAAAACATATCCTATGCAGCAGTAATAATGGACCCAAATCCAGATATTACACCTAACATGCTAATGTGTCTTTATATCTAAAGAAATCCCATTTAGCTGACCATGCAATTTCAAATTCAAAAGTTTGTAACAGACTCGATACTTTTAGAAAGAGATAAATGAATTCACAATTAATTTGTGTCAAAGGAGAGAACATGGAGTCATAATTAGGCTGAAACATGTGTAAATGATAGCTGTTCAGTTTGATCAAATCCTTCTTGAGGTTATGCGTGTTTAAAGAGAGAATACAGAGAGATATTCAGTTTCCTCTAAATCAGATATCAAATTTTATCAAATCATTAATTCTATATATAGTGATGCAAATGTCTTTTCTGATGGCAAGGATTCAACAAAGGGAGCTCCCAAGTGATATATTCCTTGCACAGTTCAGCATTTGATGATGAAATTTGATCAAATCCTTTGTGCTCTCGTTATATATGTATATATATATATATTGTTTCCATACATAGAGAGTGTTTGTCTCCTTTCCTTTTTCTGGTTCTCCATTTATGTTTGGTGAGAGTGATGGGTACCATACATGTTTCTTTTCATTCAAAGTCATCTGAATTAAGTTGCCTGACATTTCATTAGTTTCATGGCAACAGAAGCTATGTTATGTTGCTGCTGACTATGAAGCTGAGCTATTGAAAGATACACAAGCATCATTTGAAGCTGTAGAAGGGTTGTTTACACTCTCAAAAGAGCGGTTTCAAACAGGGGAGATCTTATTCCAGCCACGACTTGCTGGGGTGTAAGTTTTTGTACATTTTTTGCAATATGGCCAGATTCAGTATACCCGTATAAGTATTGGTTCAGAAATCATGTTCATATCTATGGTGACTGTGTGCGATCCAATAAATTAGCATCTTATTATCACCATAGTTGAATGACAGAATAAAAAAAGTGCTTAACAGTCTTTAGAAATTAAATAAAATTTGCAATTTTCTCCTGATCTTTTGTTCTAATAAACTTGATCTTTTTTCTTTGCATTTGTTTGTTTGAACTATAATTATTTTAATCATAATAAGAAAACCATTTTTTTTTTGAAAAAAAGTAATTGAATAAAAGACATTGATTTGGTGCTTCAGTTTGCTGTCCGAAAAGAGTGAGGATATTTTGTTGGATAGACTGACATTTATCTTGATAGTTGACTCGACATTTTTCATGTCAGTTTTGTTTTTCCGAACTTCTAAACTTTTTCGATGATTTAGGGTGCCTTAGTCTTTTTTAGACTTAGATGGAAGTTTGATGGATTATTATTGTATTGGGAGATTTATACCTTATCCTAATTCTACTTCTCTTTTTCAATCTAGTACATAAAAAGAATTTGTGTATTTGACAAATGGAAAAGTGAACGAGCCCACTCCATCTACTACAAATTGTAGGTTACATACGAGAATAAAAAAGAGTAGGAGGTATACACAACATGTGTTAGGAGTTTGTAAATGTGTAACATGAGCCCCAACACTGAGCTTTAGTTGCTTATATTTTTCAGAACTGAATCTTAATGTATTTTTTATTTCTTGGCATAGGCGAGCAATGGGTTTGCACCAGGCTATCGCACTTTGTATGGATCATTGCTATTCTGCAGATTTAGCAGTTAATGACGATTGGTACAAGACTGTTGTTTTATCAGGGGGAACTGCCTGTTTACCTGGTTTAGCAGGTATCTCTCTCTCTCTCTCTCTCTCTCTCTATATATATATATATATATATATATATATATATATGGGGGCACTTTACATCTTATCATTGGGCACTGACATCTTTGCAACAAAGCAGAATGATGAAGTGGAACTACTTAAGATTTTTAATTATACTTTTGGGATCTTTCCGTTTCAGAAAGGTTAGAAAAGGAGCTTCATTCGTCACTTCCTCCTTCTATATCCAATGGAATTAAAGTCATACCTCCTCCATTCGGTGTGGATACTGCATGGTTTGGTGGAACGATTATTGGCAGTGTGAGTTATCCGCTTACTCTGATAAATGTTCAATTTTTCTCTGCTGCAGAGGATGCCAATTTTATGTCAGTTACTAAGTATTGAAACCTTCGTATAAAACTGCATCGACTTTCAGATAAATTGATTTTTTCTTAATAATCTTGTGCCAACTTGACTGTCTATGTGCCTCTTGAGTGTAATTGTTTTCGCTGATGTACAGTTGAGCACCTTTCCTGGCCCATGGTGTACCACAAAAAAGCAATTCCGTCAGAAGTCTAAACTTAACCGCATTTGGTGATTCACCTGGATCTAGATTTTCTTTACTAAATGGTGTAAATTATATAATAGATGCTGTTTCATTATTTTACAACACGAGGCAGCAACACGAAAGAATTGAATTTACTGTGACCTGTATTTTAGTAACAATACTTGTATACGTATGTTTGGTGATAGAAAGCCCTTATAGCAGCAAGTTTGGAAAAAAAGCTATCCAGCTTTCAGTATGCGTTGTACTGTACCACCGTGTGAAGAAATTGTTAATGTAGTTTAAGATTCAATCCAAATGCTGAGGGGTTTTATTTATCACAATAATTCTGAATTTAGAGTGCATTGTGAGGTTTATTTAATCATTTCTTAATAATTGGTCAGTGGTCATGTTAGAATTTGAACTTAATTTCACGAAACTTGGAGGAAAGCTCTCAGAGTCTTATAAGCTGTACTTACATAATATATTTTAGTGGATTTAAGATGTTGATAACTTGAGAGTTGACGTCCTTGTGACTCTACAAAATTTCAGTCAATCTTTTCGGTTATCCTTTCCACAAGTAGCTATTTTCGGGACATTCTAGAAGGTTGCAATTTGTTGAGCTAGGAAGAGTGTAATTAGGGCAGCTTGCAAATGCACCCAATCATGTCGTGGGTGGCACTTTCTTTGTTGAAAGCTACATTGTTGGCTGTTGGGAATATGACGGCTTCTTCCTGATGATCTCATTCTGCACCTTTATAAATTTTTAAATTATGTTAATGTTTTTTTGGAAATTACAAAAATGGGTATTAAAATTTTTGAAATAAAATATAGTGTTCTTGGATGTAGTGGTTGATTGTTTTGGAGTGAACTTTAGTCGTCGGTAGTGGTTCCATTGGCGACGGTGAGTGAGTGGTTGAAAATTGGCAGAGATGATTTCGTTGGCGACAACGTGAAATGACGACGGAGCTGCAACGATTGAGGTAACTAATTTTCATTTCGTTTGAATACAGGATTGTGCAATCCGTATTGTGCAATCTGTTAAATCACTGGATAATGCAATCCGGTATATACTTTTATTTATTTGATGTGTTCCGAGTGGAATCCTAGAATAAAATTAATTCGGTATATATTTCTTAAAATATTGTATGCTGGATTGAACACCGGATTTCAGCATCTAGTATTAATTTTGTATATCGGATCCTGGGATTTGGTGTTTAATCTGAAATACAATATTCTAAGAAATGTATATTGGATTAAGTGTATTCTAGTATACAAAAAAAATTAATAAATATATACTCAATTGAATTTCCAATTTGGTATTCATTTTGCATAATTTTTCAATTTTTTTATTTCGTGCACTATGTTGTTATGTTGCAGATATGGATAAATTGGGTAGATATTTAGAGGAAGTAGATAAGGTGTTAGATATGAACCAAGTATATGAGAGTGGTTTAGTGGGAAGTGAACAACAATGCACAATGAATTTTACAACAAATGAGGTAAATTAATTATTGTTTGTTTATGTTTAAGAAATGGAAACTAGTGATATTGTATTGTGATATTATTTTTAGGTGTTTGGTATACGAGATGAGTTACTTCAATGGGTTTGCAGGGTCGCATTTGGACTTGGCTTTGTGGTTGTCATACTTAGATCTGATAAAACAAGTGGAGCATAAGGTAGAAAGACATTTGTGTTTCTGGGGTGTGAAAGAAGTGAGAATAATAAAAAATACAAAACAAAATTTAGAGGTGATTATCACAGGCATAAGGAAGTGTGTCTGTTCGTTCAGATTGTGGAGTAAACCAATCAATAATGGAGAAAGTTAGGTTTTGAAAGTTATATGTGGGTTGCATAATCATGAATTGGCCGAGACATAGGTTGGTCACCCTTATGTTGGTAAATTAAGACCCGATGAACATGCGTTAGTTGTTGATATGACAAAGAGTCAAATGAAACCATCAAACATATTGCTTACATTGAAAGAGAACAATGAAAACAATGTCACGACAATTAAGCAATTGTATAATATGAGATATACATATAAGAGATTGCTTAGAGGATCAAGAACTGAAATGCCACAATTAATGTTGTTGTTGGAACGTGACAAATATATTCATTGGAATAGGTGTCATGAGTCCTCCCAAGTTGTAAGTGATATATTTTGGACACATCCCGATTCAATGAAGTCATTAAATGCATTTAACATTGTCTTGTTGATGGATAGCACATACAAGACCAATAAATATAGACTTTCACTGTTTGAAATAGTAGGTGTAACCTCGACAGGTTTAACTTTCTCAGCTGTCTTTATTTTGATGTCAAGTGAACGTCCACTATGCAGCAGTGATCAATAACCACAATGTCCATCAGCTTTAACATCAATAACGTCCACTATGTATGGATGTCAAATAGGATGAAATTGATTAAGTATGGGAATTACTTTAGCGGGTATGGACAAATGTGTTTTTACCTTAACCCTTGAAGCCTTATGTGAAGAGCAACTATCCTCAATGGAATAAATTTTATCTACATGTTCAAAGTATGAATGGTTACACTCTCTCAAATCGATTTTGTCGACTCTTTTGAGACCTTTTAGTTTTCACTATATCCAATGGTGGATATATTGATGTCATCAAGGTATGCACTTTCTCGAAGCTTGCTTTTAATGGTTACTTTATCTCCAATGTCAACCTCTTTAAAGCGATCTAATATCACATCAATCTGTTGTTGAATCAACAACTCATATGATGATATATCTGAGAAACTAAGTCTAGTCCACATCACATGCACATTGTAAACCATGAGTACGTCTAAGGACACACTGACACCTTTCCTTATCAAAGCCAATAAGTTTGACCCTATCAAACTCTTTTGCAATATGCATCAACGCATATTTGCTTGCCACAATTACTAAATATTTGTATAATGTGATATTGAAAGTATGACCAACAACATATAGACTCATCTCAAAGGAGACCTTAATTTCATTATGTTGAGGGACAAGCAGATTGTTCATTACATCCCAACATGTACACAAATCTCCCATGCTAAATTCGCTTCAAATTCCATGAGCTTGTTCAACCCTGCATAGACAATACAAAATTACTCAAAATATTACAACTTTCAGTAAAAATATAAATAAACATAAAACATAATAACATACTTATTTGATGTTGTATTCCCAAATGCATCACCTTATATGTCCATGTCCTCACAAATTTTTCCTTGTGGGGCTTAATCCAGGTCTTTTACACATACTCAAGCAATAAAGGCCATGACAAACAAACACATTCAAATCGTTCGACACACCCGACAAATGTGTCACAATTCCAACAATCAATCACACTTCCTCATGCTTCCATAACAATGTCCCAGACATCTCGTGGATGAACTAACATTTTACACTTAGCCTTGACATTCTTATTTATGTAGAACCGACAAAGTAAGTTAGAAGCTCATGGAAAAACAAGCCTAATTGCATTCATGAGAGCAAGGTCCCTACCACTAACAATAACTTCAGGGTACACATCTGCCCTTAAAAACAACCATAGTAGTTTTTGTAAAGCTCAAATGAAGTTGTTCTCACATTCACTTAACATAAAAAAAAGACAGCTGAGAAAGTTAAACCCGTCGAGGTCTCACCTACTATTTCAAGCAATGGAAGTCTATATCTATATTTATTGGTCTCGTATGTGCTATCCATCAACAACACAATGCTAAATGCATATAAGAATTTCACTGAACGAGGATGTGTCCAAAATATATCACTCAACTTGGGAAGACTCACGACACTAATTCTAATGAATATATTTGTCACGCTCCAACAATAATATCAATTGCTGCATTTCAGTTCTTGATCCTTTAAACGATCTCTTATATGTATATCTTGTATTACATAATTGCTTGATTGTCGTGATATTGTCTTCATTGTTTTCTTTCAATGTAAGCAATATGTTTGATGGCGCTTCACTTGACTCTTTGTCATGTCAACAACTAACGCATGTTTATTGGGTCTTAATCTACCGATATAAGGATGACCAACCAATGTCTCAATCAATTCATGATTATGCAACACATATACAACTTTCAAAACCTAACCTCCGTTATTGATTGGCTTACCCCACAATCTGAACAGACAGTCACACTTCCTTATGCCTATGATAGTCACCTCTAAATATGTTCTGCATTTTCTATACTTCCCACTTATTTCACACCCCAACAACACAAATGTCTTCCTGTCTTGCGCTCTAGTTGCTTTGCCAAATCTAAGTATGGCAAGCACAAAGCCAAGTCCAAATGCAATCATGCGAATCCATTGAAGTAACTCATCTCATGTACCAAACACCTAAAAAATATATCTCATTACAATGTCATTAGTTTCCATTTCTTAAACAAAAACAAACAACAATCAATTTACCTCATTTTTTGTAAAATTCATGATGCATTGTTGTTCACTTCTCACTAAACCACTTTCATATACTTGGTTCATATATGACACTTTATGTACTTTCTCTGAATATCTACCCAATCCATCCATATTTGCAGCATAACAACACAGTGCACAAAATAAAAAATTTGAAAAATTATGCAAAATGAATACAGGATTGAAGGTTCAATCCAGTATACATTTGTTAATTTTTTTGTATACTAGAATGTACCTGATCCGATATACATTTTTTAAAATATTGTGTAGCGAATTGAACACCAGATCCCAAGATTCCGTATACATTTTATATACTGGAACGCACCTAATCCAATATACAAAATATATATTGAATCCTGGAATCCAGTGTTCAATTCGATATACAATATTTTAAGAAATGTATACTAGATTAGTTTCATTCTGATATACTAAATGCATACAAATTGAACCTTACCTTTCAAATCCAATATCGAATTCTACACTCCGGTATACATCAAATAAATAAAAATGTATACCAGATTGCACAATCCGGTCTACAATCCGGTCTACTTGATTGTTTATGTTAGCTAGTTTCTGTACTGTACTGCATTTGAATGTTTTTGTTTGTTATTATTTGTTATTTCTTTCATGCGTGTGACTTCGTTTCCCCAAGTTATAATCTTTGGGATTAGATCAAATTCATCTCCATACAATGCAGCTGCCTCAATTGCTAAATTAAAAGTTGAAGATGCTTTGGCGAATAAACAAGATATTGGATGGAAAAAAAATGGGACAAATATTGAAGGTAGAAATGTCAAGTGTGGCTATTCCTCAAAGATTACGAGGAGAAGAATGTTTAGATCGAGCATCGTCTTTTAGAATTATAGAAGATTTTGAGCCTTATGAAAAGAACAAGTTACGTCTAGAAAAAAAAAAGTTGAATTGAGTTTAAAACATTTTCTGAAAGATGCTGAGTAGATAATTTAGGAAAAATGTTTACTGATTCACAAAACAAATTTCGAAATATTTTTGCAAAAGGCTTGTGAGAGGATAACATGTGCAAGTAAACATTTAATAATAGAGACCACGAAAAATTGCTTTTTATATAGATTTGCTGCACCTAAGCTTTTAAATTATTATATTATACTTAGAAGATTAAACATTTTTTCATTATCAATTATGGTTTACAAGTAACTTTTGATTATGATCTTTTATCTTCCAAGAAAAAATACGAGTACTATTTAATACTAAGTCATCTTTAAATTTCATTAGTATTTTGTAACTACTACTTTTTGTTACATGAAAGAAAAATGTTATTTAAAATTACAAGGATAAATCTCTAAACGATCAAATAAAAACTAAACATCCATTGCTTGAAAAAATTACACAAAATAGAAGAATTTACAAATAAATTATACTTTCTAAAATTCGTTTATCATATAGTCTGAGAAAGCATTTAAGTATGCACTACATATGTGATTATATGCAGGAGCATTAGTTGTTTTTTCTAATTACAACTTTTATTTATAGAAGTCTATTGTTAAACATCTACATGTCTTCTATTTACGTGTGAGAGTTTTATTAATTAATAGTCTTTTATCTAACAACATACACTCAATTTACTATGTATAAAATGTCTTTTCTTTTTAATTTTTTTTTCTTATATTGACAAAATTAAATTTAACGTAAATCCTCATAGAGAGGTTAGTTTGCTATAAAAGAATCTTTACTGACGTTTAAAGGTTGACTTTTGTGAGCTTCTAGGCTGTGTAACAAATTTAAAAGTGAATTTACGTCTTAGGAAGATAAGCATGTATTGAGTGTTGCATTTTGAGCAAAGAAAGCTTCTTTTGTAGTGTAGTTTAAGGCATCTTGACACTACAAGAAAAAAATTATTTAAAGATTAATATTTAGCTACCAAATGAAATGGTTCTTAATTGTGACCAAAATAGTCATCAAATTAAATTTTGGTTGTTAAATAACTATAAAATAAAAGTAATGATTGAATTTAGTGACCAATTAAGTCAAATAATTGGTATCTAACATTAGCTACCAAGGTTTTAGTGACCTATGTCATTAGATTCTAAATTAATTAGAGACTAATTTAGAATCTAATGACATAAGGTTACTAAAACCTTGGTAGCTAATGTTAGATACCAATTATTTGACTTAATTAGTCACTAAATTTAATCATTACTTCTATTTTGTAATTATTTAGCAATCAAAATCTAATTTGGTGACTATTTTGGTCACAATTAGTAACCATTTTATTTGGTAGCTGAAAATTGGTCATTAAGCAACTTTTTTCTTGTAGTGTGAAGAATAAACCTTATGACGTAGTATGATAATCATATCATTGTTGAATGATTTGTTTAAAACACTTAAAATAAAATATTAATTCATCAAAATTTAAGAGATAACTTTAAGCGTTTAGGTCTTATTAGATTGTGTAGGTGTAATACGTGATGCTACATTTTTGAAAGAAAATAAATATATCAAATAGTTTTGATGAAAATAATGAACACTGTGAAATGGTGATGAGAAATAACTCTCAAAGACAGATGCTAATTTCAAAAGGAAAAGGAAAAGTTTATAGGGAGAAAGGAGTTTAAGTGACTATAAATTAAATGATAAAGAAAAAGTTATAAAAAATTTATTTTACACAATCATCATTCAATGAGGTTAAAAGTTGATCTTTCTGAAAAATAAATGTGTTAGATAATTGGAAATATAAAGTTTAAGTATAAAGTTTTTACAATAATGTTAGAGAGAAACTTTCGAAATAATGATGCTTTTAAAATATTTCATCAGAAAAAGTGTCAGAAATACTAAATGGATAGACTAATGCTATGTTTGTTTCTGATTTGCGACGAAGGATTTGTGTGATGATGCCTTGCTGTTTATTCTTTTACTTGCATGATCAAGTGATGGGTATAATTGATTCATAATCAATTATGCTTCAAAATAATAGTATGCATAATCAATTATGTATTATGTGGTTTTATTTTAAAGCATTATCGTTCATGGCAATAACCGATATGAGCTTCTATTTTGTTGCAATGCATTCCTTTTGTTGTTATTATAATCAATTACGATGTTGCACGAACACAGTTAGAAAGCATTTAATTGAAAATTGTATGAATTGTGTAGGAACAATTTTCAATTGTTATTTAAATTAGAGAAATTAAAAGGGTTGAATAATTTAATTATAATTCTATTTAGGTTTGGAATATGCATTGAAATATGAAATTAGGTTAAAGGAAATTAATTTTTATGTCAGATTTTAAATTATAAATTTTATTTCGTGTGGAATTTAAAACTTAAGTGGTAGGAGATAAGGTAAATTATGTTATGAAATGTGTAACTACGAATTTGTAAATAGCTTTTTATTTTTATTTTTTTGAGGGTTATCTAAATTACAAATTTAAAAATGAAATTCGGTTTGGGTAATTGAAATTATGATTTAGTAGTTTTTGAGTAGGGATTATTAGGTTAAAAATAAATGATTAAATTGTTTAAAACATAGATTATAATTTCAAATTACGTACAGTTAAATAAATTAATTTTGAAGTAGTAGTGTTTTAAATTAAGAATGATTAATTGTGTATGGAATTTAAATTAAATCGACTGTAAGATTTTAAATTAGAAATTAATAATTTTTATGCGTGTTCTTTTTTATTTGTATAAGAAACTTTGATATATGGGAGAGGAAAAAACGATTATTTATTGACTTAAAACATAAAGACATGAATACAAATATTTTAGGCAAATGTAAAAACACATTTGCCCATACTCGCTAAAGTAATACCCATGCTTGATCAATTTCATCCTATTTGTCATCCATAGATAGTGGACGTTATTGATGTTAAAACTTATGGACATTGTGGTTATCGATCCATTACTGCATTGTTGGAGATGGGCGAGGACTCATGGCCACCAATTAGAATGAATTTGTTTAAAGAGATATCACAATGGCGTGATCAATATACAAGTATCTTTGGTAGCTATGAACGACTTGATAAACTGAAGAACTCATTACTGGTTGAGGGGACGACAATTGTAAGTTCTTGTTACATTTCATGATTAACATATTTAAAATGTGCTAATCATATTTAAACATATTTTTTGGGGATTTAAGATTTCCATACTTAAAATACTAACATAAATTTTCGGGGATCGAACATCCCCGGACTCAATACCCAACACGTTTTGATATAAGTACATATCAGACAAATTGTCGGGGATTGACCATCCCCGGACTCAATATCAACACGTTTTGATGTAAGAAAATATCAAATACAAATTGTCGGGGATCGAACATCCCCGGACTCAATACCAACACGTTTTCATGAAATTATACACAACAACCAAGCATACAACAACAATCATTTCAATGCACAAAGCATTAAAAGCATACAACAAGAAATCTAAACAATCCAAACATTTCAAAAATACATAAAAACATACCTCTTGTAGCCGACAAGAACAAAACGCAAATAAAGTTCCTTTTGACCAACGACTATGGTGGAGGAGGAGGGCACGCGAGTGCTATGGTGGAGGAAGAGCGGCGTGCAAGGGCTATGGGGGATGGAGGGCACGAGAGGTGGAGGAGGAAGGGCGACGGGGGGTGGAGGAGGAACGGCGACGGCGCGGGAAGAGAAGAGTAGAGTGTAGAAGAGAAAGTGAGTGGGTAGGGCTAAGAAAAGGGGGCTACAACGGCAGTTGTGGGGCTCCAATCGTCATTGTATCCCTTGAAAAAAAAATTAATTTAAAAGCTGCCGGGCTACAACGGCGGTTGGAGCCCCACAACTGCCGTTGTCTCCAACCGCCGTTGTAGCCATTGAAAAATTGAAATTTTTTTTTTTAAAAGCTGGTTACAACGGCGTTTGAAGTCCCTTAACCGCCGTTGTAGCCCCTGATTTCAAATGTTTAAAAAAAACAAAGATAGGGTGCACTTGATGGAGATACGAAGACGGTTGTTATTAGTAACCGTCTGTGTATTGTTGCACTTAATTTCAAAATTGCCACCGCGTTTTTGTTTAATACGTTTGATGGAGATACGAAGGCGGTTGTTATTGATAACCACCTTTGTATTCTTACACTTAATTTCAAAATTATCATCGTGTTTTTGTTTAACGCGGTTCCGTTTGACCGTTGTTTTATTTCATCGTAAAAGGTGTTTTTTCCACTAGTGTGATTTGTGACGAAGGATTTGTGTGATGCCTTGCTGTTCATTCTTTTACTTGCATGATCGAGTGATGGGTATAATTGATTCATAATCAATTATGCTTCCAAATAATAGATTATGCATAATCAATTATGTATTATGTGGTTTTATTTTAAAGCATTAATGGCAATAACCGATTATGAGCTTCTATTTTGTTACAATGGATTCCTTTTGTTGTTGTTATAATCAATTACGATGTTGCAAGAACACAGTTAGAAAGTATAGATTAATTGAAAATTGTAGGAAATGTGTAGGAACAACTTTCAATTGTTATTTAAATTAGAGAAATTAAAAGGGTTGAATAATTTAATTATAATTCTATTTAGGTTTGGAATATGTATTGAAATATGAAATTAGGGTTAAAGGAAATTAATTTTTATGTCAGATTTTAAATTATAAATTTTATTTCGTGTGGAATTTAAAACTTAAGTAGTAGGTGATAAGGTAAATTATGTTATGAAATGTGTAACGACGAATTTGTAAATAACTTTTTATTTTTATTTTTTTGGGGGTTATCTAAATTACAAATTTAAAAATGAAATTCGGTTTGGCTAATTGAAATTATGATTTAGTAGTTTTTGAGTAGGGGTTATTAGGTTAAAAATAAATGATTAAATTGTTTGAAACATAGATTATAATTTCAAATTACGTACCGTTAAATAAATTAATTTTGATGTAGTAGTGTTTTAATTTAAGAATAATTAATTTTGTGTATGGAATTTAAATTAAATCGACTGTAAGATTTTAAATTAGAAATTAATCATTTTTATGCGTGGTTTTTTTTTTTTTTTTTTTTTAAAAAACTTTTATAATTGGAAGGGGAAAAAACGATTTTTTTTTGATTTATTTTATCCAAAAGGGATAAAAAAAAAAAAAAAGGGGGGAGGGGAGTTTAAAAAAAAACACGATAAAAAAAAAAAAAAGTAGAAGTGAGGGGGTCAAGCTGGGTGTATAGAGTCTGATCACTATAAGAGAACTCTTTCTTTGTTTTTGAGGT
>Ga0123340_1001543_pt1 | contig 19268 bp, 10 predicted proteins | sample SirMexnodulemix_FD_89961 | JGI IMG/M metagenome (GOLD analysis project Ga0123340, IMG submission 89961) | Root nodule microbial communities of legume samples collected from Mexico - Siratro Mexico nodule mix | ecosystem: Host-associated > Plants > Roots > Nodule | place: Mexico: Nepantla... | reverse complement strand
TATTAAACTTTATTATTTTTAATTAATTATTCATAAAATAATAAAACTATAAAAATGAAAAAATTATAAAAATTATATATTTTCAACATAGTAAAAATGTAAACAGATATGGACAAAAACACATATTTTGCTAGTTTAGAGTTTAGGATTATTATTAATATGACTTGATGTGTATTTTGACAATGTAAATTGATGTCTCGGTTTACTACTTTAGGACTATTATTAATTAACAAAATATAAAAATAATTAAAAATATGACATTAATAAAAGAAGGAAAAAGTTGATAATAAAATTTCATTAAACCAGCTATAAACCCAATTTTCAGGAGACTATAAACATAATTTATTTTTGAATACTTTGTTTATTTGGGAGGGAACAAACTCAAGAAATCATTTGTTTTTTAGTAGAAAGTTAATGAAAAAAAATATGTCTAAACTTTAATATTTGAAATAAATTTTCTCAGTTTTTTTTATTTAACTAAACTAATACATCATTTCCTTCAAGTAAAGCATAAATCATGCGTGATATAAAAGCAAAATAAAAATATGAAATAAAAAAGGTGATTTTATTTTCAGAAAAAATACAAACAAATTTAAATAAAAATTCTAAATTTTAATTGTTTGGTATAATATCCCAACACAAATATTATATAATAAACATATGTATAAATAGAAATATATTCATATAATCCCAAAATAAAATAAAGTTTATTTATTAGTTCATCGAGGACTCACACACAAAATTTATAAATAAAACAAACACTAGGTGTAAGGAAGAGAGTTTTAAAATATATAATCATAAAATAAATTTGTATTCCAGTTAAACTACAACATTCATCTCATACAACACATTACTAAAATTACATATCTACAATAACTGAGATTATACATACATTGACTTATATACAGAGACACTTGACCATACTTCCGAAAGATTCGTACATTAAATAAGATTTAGAGGTATATACTTGTCATATAACTCTCAGTTTTGAAATCCACACAACCCTCGACCCAAAATGAATCATATGACAAAGTTAATTCATATGATCTGGTTTAATAGGTTATTTTCTACACCATAACAATTATATTAACCTCTTTCGACTCACACTACCTGATAATCTTTATCTATATGATTATAGTAAAGTTAAGATAATTTCTTATTGAGCAAATATACAAATAATGTACATCTTAAAAAATTCTCAACATGTCTCCATCACCATTTCATATTATTTATCATTTACAAACATATATAATACATTATGCATAACATTTACCTTTCACTTTCAAACTCATATAAACTTTACTTTCAAATTCATTTATCATAATTTATATCATCCATCAAACATAAATATATAAACTTTCATTTCATTTGGGTAATATCAGTCATGATCTTATAAGGAATAAAAATAATCATAAGAATATAAGAAAATACATATATAATATGTATAAACAAGAAGGCAAAACCAAAGTCGTGTCGGGCGTCAGTAAAGTGACTTCTAGTGTCACAAAACCTAAAAACATTATTTCAAGAATGTGTCTGACACCACATGACTGCACTAGACCCCATAGAACTCAAGTCCAACTCCACAAGGATCGTGCCTAAGGTTCAAAAACTAACAAATACTATCATATTATCAACTTCAAAGAATTCATATAACATCACATATCATTATACTATCACATTACATCAGTATAACATCATCAAACAACATGTAATTTCTCAATTTATCAAATTATTATCTTTATAAAATCAATCACCAATGCTATCAATTTTAACCATTTCAATTATCATCTTCCAAAAGAAATTTGACACTTAGTAATCATGTCAATCCCACATCCAGGTTTTTATTTGAAGATAAAAATAACAACTAATAAAACATGTAATTAGTTTTCTTGAGTTTACAAAGAGTTCCAAAACTTAAGAGATCACACAAATGGCCTAACCTACACCAACTTCTCATTAACAATTTAATCACGTCACTAAAATTTAAAACCAACAAAAACTAATAAGGTCTCAAATGTCACACACAAAATATATAAACTCAGGTAACTAAAAAAAAGTGAAAACTGACACAAAGAAGAAAGAGACAGAAAAGATGATGATTTTTAAACTTAAACAAACATTTCATTTTTAATAATAAAATATTCAACATTTCTCTTATACCATTCCTATTATTTTCTATGATGTTACATTTAGTAAACATTATAAGCTAACTGCAATCTATTTAGTAATTTATAAGTTATTTTGATTAATAAGAAATATATGATATTTTCAAATAGTTTATTTTATAAGCTTTTAACTTATAAGATTATTTCTTATATTTTAATATTTATTTATCTATTAATATTTTAATATTTATTAGATTGTTTTTTTTTTACCTTGTTTATGAAATTTAAATTAAAAAAATTAACATTAGAAATAAAATAAATAATGTTTCATTATATATAATGAAAATTACAAAAAGAAATTTAATATAGCTTGAGAACTAGAACAATATATAAGATAAATAAAAATTAAATTTGCTTATTATTCATTACATCAACTAACATGTCCAAATAAAAAAATATTTCTAGAAAATAAACATAATACTATAAAATGCAATAAGAATTGGATTATTTTAAAATTAAAAAATTATAATTATATAATGATATATTTTTGTTTATAACCGAATTCATTAGTTAATTCATCAAATTATTTTAATCCAAATTTATCATCGATAAGTTAATCTTACCAAACCATATCCTGAATGTCTTAATTCTAAATTTGAAACTTTGGAATTTCTTAACTCATTTGTTCCATTTTTGTATTCTGCACCCCACCACATGACATCTCAGTTTTAAAGTACAGAGAGAACATATGCATGTGCGATGGCTATGGGTGAAACTTCCGCTATTGTTAGAAAAAAATGAGAAGAGCAATAGGAAGGATATTATTACTGTCCACACAAACATAACGAATCCTAGCGGCACTGTAGCGTGACCACACGATAGCATAGGGCGCAAAACGCATTCATAATTTTGTTATTTTGACAATAATATATTTTGTTTCGAATTATTTTATTATTTCTAATTACTATTTTCATTTTGTTGGCGTTTTGGTTGGAATTGGATGCGTGTGTGTGGCCCAGCCCCTTGCATTTCCCACGCAGTGAGCATTTGAAATCGCTGCTGTTGTGGTTAGGAGGAGGCAAAGGCAGCAACCATGAACGGCCACGGCCACCATACCGTTAACATCCCTAACCGTCACCCTAACGACGACGCCAACAACGCCTTCCCTCCTTCCTCCTCTTCCGCCGACGGCGACAGCAACCACCGTGAAGATGACGACGAAGAACTCGTGGATCCCGACGATCCTTTCGACATTACTCAGACCAAGAACGCCTCGCACGACACGCTTCGCCGTTGGAGAGTAAGCATTCTCTTTCTACTATATCATGATCTCTGTTATTCTACTCTGCATTTTCGCCTCTGTTTTCTTATGCATCAATCAATTCAATCGTGCGCGTTTGTTCTCTCTACATAAATCAATGTACATTTCTGCGTATATAGGTTAATATAGTAGTATGTGTAAATATATGTATAGATAGGAATCCGTTTTGAAAGGATATGTTTGGGAATAAGATTGACATCTAGAGATACGTCATATCGAGAAGGAGAAGTTTGTATCATTGGCGCGGTTGAAGTGTGTTCTACACATCGTTCGGTGGATTTCAATGTGACTGAAGCGAATATGTGAATTGGTGTGGAATGTGGTTTTGACGGGAATACAGACACAGACTAATGTTATGCTTGAATAGAAGTTAGAAAAAGTACATTTGTCAAATTCAATTCAGAAGAGAAGGAAGGAAATGTTTCTTTTTAGAATAAAAGTGCTTTTAAATTCTTTTAACTGAAATCTAAACAGGACTCGTTTTCAAACTAAATATTGTAATGTGTTTTGTTTAAAATGTAAAATAAGGAAAAAAAAGTCCATTGAATTTGCAAGTGGGGACCATTAGTAATCTACTAAGTGTGCACTTATTATTAAAATTTGAAAGAATAAAAATTCTAGGATGCTTCTTCGGTGCTAGCTGAAGGGTTAGTTTTAATATTTAATTGATCATATTCAAAATGGCTGATTGAGGTATTCTTTAAGCTAATTATGGACTGCATCAAACTTTTCTCTTGTCATGCTTACATGAATTTAGAAATTGCAGTTTTCGTTTCCGATCAGTGTTTGTGGAGAATTTACCAATTGGTGCCAGTTATGCAATTATTTTAATATCTGGATTGTGGTTTAGAGCTATGGTGATTTTGACGAGGAGCATTAGTGTGGCAATATATCTGCTTTTGCCTGGCATCTAACTGAAGTTTCATCTGTTTACAGCAAGCAGCCCTCGTGCTCAATGCGTCCAGGCGTTTTAGATATACTTTGGACTTGAAAAAGGAAGAAGAGAAAGAGCAAAAGAAACACTTGATTAGAGCCCATGCACAAGTCATAAGAGTAATATTCGAAATGACAAACGTCAACTAGTTAATTATTTCTAACTATCTTTTGCTTTCCTAATCTGAGTTTTTGTTTTATTAGGCAGCTCTGCTTTTCAGATTGGCCGGTGAACGTGAACTAGGTATACTTATTAATTTTTTCCTCTTCATCTTGTAATGATTCTGATGACTGTCATCTTTGCTTACCATGAACTTTAGGAAATAAAATTTTGATTTGGCATCATCCTACAACCACTCTAACACATAATTAACACATCACATTTTTGCGGCAACGGTGAGTTTGTAGAATAAATGTAAATGTTAAGAGAAAGTAACCAGAGTGGTAAACTATTGCCACTAAATTGAGAAAAAGAAACAGTTTGGCATTGATGCTGTCGTTTTTAGTAAGGTACCACACAGGGAGCTAGTAGCAGACTATTGATAATGGTTTAGGAAAGTCATCAAATTATTTGGTTTTCTGTACCTTCATTTAAATTTTCTTATGTATTTGCTAAACTTAGGTGGAAAATTTAACCGGCAAAAGTCATACTCTCCTGTAGAGCTGTTCCAATGTGAATTGACTTTCAATTTCCAGTCCTACTTGGATTTCACAATTCAGTATTTATAAATTAATCTGTATTCTGTAGCATGAATCCTGGTTGTAGCCGTCAATTATAATGGGCTTTTGGAATGTGCAAGCTTTGTTTTTGTGAACTATAATACCAAATATGCAAACTGCTCTCAAAGATTATTACATTTTGAATTGCTGACTTCATTTTTAGTTACTTATTATGGTCTTTCAATTTATATTTTGAATTATCCAGTGGTAAGCACAGCAGTGTCACCCCCAACTCCAGCTGGTGATTACGGTATTGGGCTCGAACAACTTGTTTCAATGTCTAAGGATCAGAATATTTCTGCTTTTCAACAATATGGAGGGGCAAGTCTAAAAAACATGTTCGGTTGCTTTTAGAAATGTTGAAGTTATTTGCTTTGCTAACACAATCTAGTGATATCTTGTCCAGATTAGAGGCTTATCAAATTTAATAAAATCTAATCCGGATAAAGGTATTAGTGGAGATGATGCTGATCTGTTAAAAAGGAAAAATGCATTTGGAACTAATACATATCCTCGGAAAAAGGGAAGAAGTTTCTGGGTATGTTCTTAATGGCCTTATCTACACATATTTTTCTAAAATTATAATTGATGAATTAATTGTGATACTAGCATTAATTCTCTGTGATTGTTTCAGAGGTTTTTATGGGAAGCTTGGCAAGATCTGACTCTCATAATATTGATAATAGCAGCTGCGGTGTCATTGGCACTTGGAATAAAAACAGAGGTGCAATCAGCATTCATAATTGCTAATAGTCAAATTAGGTTCTGGGAACATATATTTCGTACTTATGTTTGCTGGTATGCTGGGCTTTTGCCTTTCTTGATAGAAGATAGATTTTAAAGAATATTCTAAGATGAACCTACCGGGTCGTCTTTGGTTTGAATAATTTCTTTCATATGGGGAATTGTTTCACAGGATCAGGAACAGTGAGATTCGATAACAGTAAGAAAATAACATACGGGAATTATTTCTTCACAATCTACTATTGTTGGGTGTCATGTAAATGTTGGATATATCTGCTAACCCTGTCAGTAAGAACATAAATGTGATGTTTTAAACAAATAAAATAAAATAAAAGTGTAATGCTAGGTTTTTATGGAAATATATGTTTCAGAGATATTGCTGGTCTAGGTTTTTATGGAAATGTATGTTTCAGAGGTGTATTGCTGGTCTGCTCATTAGTTTTATATTATCGATACTCGAGTATATCATACAGAAGAAAATAAAATGCATTCACCACGTCCCATTTCCATACGGTCAATATTCACTCCATGATGTCTTTTGACCTTTTCTGACGTTACTAAATTTTAACAGTTTAGTCTCTGCATTTTATTTTGGAACCCCTCTGTCCCGTTTTATGCCTGTTGATACATGGTGTTTTGTTCTGAATCTTGTGATTATTCATGTCAGTTGAATAAATTGGTTTGGTATTTTCTATGAATTGATGAAGTTATGTTTCTCGAAAGTTTATCCTTTCCTTTATTTGTAATTGACAGGGTTTGGCTGAAGGATGGTATGATGGGGGAAGCATTGCTTTTGCAGTCTTGCTTGTCATTGTAGTTACAGGTATTGCATATATTATATAATTTTTTTAGATAAAATAATCAATGAATTTCCTCCCATGTCTATATGGGAGATATGTTGAGATTTGGTGTGGGGCCAAAGTTATATGTTACCTTGGTTGGGACTATTTATGCTCTTTCTGGAATATTAGTCACTCTACTGCAAGCTGTATTAATTTATTTCGAAGACTGACTTTAGGCTATTGCTTTTCCTTTTTGTCTGCCAGCTGTCAGCGATTATCGGCAATCTCTGCAGTTTCAGAATTTGAATTCAGAAAAACAAAATATACAATTGGAGGTGTGTAACATTATATTAGTTGAACTTAATGTGTAACATTATATTATTAGAACTTGACATTGAGCAACTAAATTTTATTCTATTGAACTTGTTACAGGTTATTAGAGGTGGGAGAACAATTAACATGTCAATATTTGATATTGTTGTTGGTGATGTTGTACCCCTTAAAATTGGAGATCAGGTGAGTTTGTATGGTATTTTTGAGTTTCTTTCCTGAAATTGAGTAGTTTTTTTTGTTCACTGATTATACTGTATGCGCATACTCAGGTTCCTGCTGATGGAGTATTAATCAAGGGCCATTCACTTGCAATTGATGAATCCAGTATGACTGGTGAAAGCAAGATTGTATGTTTTATATACTTGCTATTGACCAAATTTTTGGTTATTAATTCTTATGACTTTTAAGGGAAATTAGTGTTCTGCAGGTTCACAAGGATCACAAGACGCCATTTTTGATGTCTGGTTGCAAAGTAGCGGATGGAGTTGGTGTTATGCTGGTATGACCTGATATTTTATCCTCTTATGCTTTTGTTGATACAAAAAATCCTATATGGTGTACAAATGTATTTTTTGAAACAACTGACAAAAAAAGAAAAATTAAAATAGTTAGGTGCATTTCCGAACATTTACATTTCAATCTTGCTTCTCTCTCTCTCTCTCAGTCCCTCTCACCATGATTGGTTATTAGAGATTTATAACTGTTTTTCACAAGAAATTTCTTAATAAATATATAGCATTGTTGACAAAAAAATAATTTAGGGTTTTGAGTTATTTTATAAAGCTCTTGTTGCATTATGCTTCTAGGCACAAAATTAGAATAGGTGTTCATGTACATAGTGGATCCATTCCCTTGTACTAAATTGTTGATACTTTCAATCAATTAAAATATTTTGAATCGGATACCTTGATGCTATTTTTTTTTTTCTGATTCGAAATATAAATTATTTTTTTCATTTGTAATAATAAACTGTGTCTTTACTACAATAATCTTTCGATCAATTATTAATTATAATAATTTACATGTGTCTTGTAATGCTATGAATTTGATTCTTTGAACAATTTTTTTTGTTGAATTTTTATTATCATTCTGTGTTCATTGTCGTTAATGGCGTTCTTCTTCTCTATACAAGAGTACGTAAAATACTCCTGTGTTGATAATGCTCTTAGTGATCTTTGAGGAAATAAATGAAGTATACAGAAAGCCACACCAGAAGTCACATTTTAGACTGCCATTTATTGTAGGTAACTGGTGTTGGTATAAATACTGAATGGGGATTGTTGATGGCAAGTATCTCAGAGGACACCGGAGAAGAAACTCCATTACAGGTTCGCCCTGTTCCATCCAAAACAAAAAAGAAAAAAAGAAAGGCTGTTGCTTTAGCTGTAGCTTGATGAAAACATAGATGTTAAAAGTGTGATTACTCTATATGATATGTAATAGGTACGCTTGAATGGAGTAGCAACTTTTATTGGTGTAGTTGGGCTTAGTGTAGCTGTTTTAGTGCTTGCTGTCCTCCTGGGCAGGTAATCTAAAATTGCTCTTTATTTTTTTGCTTTTTTTATGTTGTAACTCATGAAACAGGTTTTGTACCTTTTTGAAATGCTATATTTTGACTATGAAATTGTAGATACTTTTCCGGCCATACCAAAGATGTAGATGGAAAAGTTGAATTTGTTGCCGGAAAGACTAGTATCAGCAATGCAGTAGATGGGGTCATCAAAATTTTTACCATTGCAGTAAGTGCCAGTTTTGAAATATTTTACACATTTATTTTTTCTTTTTCTATTTTTGGTAGTTTATAGCTAAACACAGTGCCGTGCAGGTCACAATTGTGGTTGTTGCAGTGCCTGAAGGTCTACCTCTGGCTGTTACCTTAACGTAAGTACAAGTGCCTATGTTACTTCATATTTTCGTTGTGCAACAGAGATATGGCCAAAACTGGGCCACAGGTATTGTTTGCTTCTAATCTGGGTAACTCCTGTGCCACTTTCACAACAGCTTGGCATACTCAATGCGGAAAATGATGGCAGACAAGGCCTTGGTAAGTATCATTTTATGCATCAGTCTTTGATGTTATTTTTAGTTGTAAAGCATCATCTCTAACCACCAAAATATGTGCAGGTACGGCGGCTATCCGCCTGTGAAACTATGGGCTCTGCCACAACAATTTGCAGTGATAAGACAGGAACATTGACCTTAAATCAGGCAAGTTTCATTATATGAGGCTTGGACAATCTAGATATGACTACAGCTTATAATTTATGTATATATAACAATAATAAAGATGATATCCCGTTTGTTTTTGCCTATTATTTTATCCTTTAACCGTTAAGTATAACTCCGCATTTTCTCAATTTGTATTCAACCTCATCCCTCTTCTATGTTATGTTACATTCCGAAAAAATGTTATTCTGAAGATGAAAAATGCTGACAAAGGCAGGTCATGACTCGTCATTCTGCTAGTTACACTTTTGCAAATGAATAAAAGCTTATTGAGTAATCAAGTTATTCAATTCCTCTTCCCTTAGTATAGGCTGTTTTGGGCTCAACAAATTGGAAATAACCCTTCCTAATTTGCTTGTCATTCTGTATTGTTGAATAAAGTGTTGGTAGTTTCTAGTATAACTTCATGAAGATAAATACCCAATGATGCTTTTGGTTTGATGAAGCAAATTGGCTTCATTTTCAATTCCGTTCGTAAACAATCGGCTTCTTTATGGATGGGAGAAAGATACCTTATTTTTTTAAGGATAATAAGGAGACGTATAAACTCGGAACAAAAGTTGCTTTGTGACTGGATTTAGTTGTTTGATATACCCATTGTGTATCTGTTAATATTTTTATAGTAGTCATAGACATAGTCTATCTTCGAAGTTTTACAATTTGTTAAAAACCTTCTAGTCCATTGTGTTAACTCCAGTGCATCTTATTTTTCTTCATTTAACTTAAATAATTGAATTATTATGATGTGATCGTAATTTACTCCATACAGATGACTGTAGTTGAGGCATATGTTGGAAGTACACAAGTAAATCCACCGGACGACTCATCAAAGTTGCATCCAAAAGCATTATCTCTGATAAATGAGGGCATTGCACAGAATACATCCGGAAATGTTTTTGTGCCTAAGGTTTGCCTTTTATACAATGATTTTAACAATTGTAACTAGAATTCCCTTTTATGATATTTGGTGCTAAATTAACTCAAGGATTTGTTCATGGTCTTGATTGGATTTTTGTTTAGGAGGAACAGTACTTTGTTTATGTTTTTTTTTTTTTTTTACGGGTATGAGATTATGCTGGTCTTGTTATGAATGTTAGTAGCATAAAAGCAGAATATTCTTTATTAACCTATTCTCCTCCTTTTTAAATGCACTACCGTCGTTCTAATTTTGTGAACATTTCGGATGAATATTTTTTATGCCTATCAAGAATTAAATTTGTTGCTGTATTTGATTTGGTAGGACGGCGGAGAGACAGAGGTGTCTGGATCTCCTACAGAGAAGGCAATTCTTTCATGGGCATTAAAGGTAATATCCATACTTATTTTTTTTCTTTATCACTCGCTGCCCCCAACCCCCACATCTTTTAATCTGTTGATTTTGAAGCTGAACTAATTTGAATATGGCAGTTGGGAATGAATTTTGATGTAATCAGATCAAATTCAAAAGTTCTCCATGTGTTCCCATTCAATTCTGAGAAAAAGCGAGGTGGTGTTGCTTTGAAGCTGGTAATCATTTGACAAAAATATTTACTAATGCACCTTCATTTAGAGCAATCTGTGAACTAGTACAAGATATGTATCGTCTGTGTAATTCAATTCTTAACTTTTGCTTGTGACCAAATTAAGTTGTAGCAGTGAATGCTGTTTTCTTTCCTGTCATGGAATTATATGACATGCATGGTTGCATGTTTACTCATTATATTAATTTTCTATCTTCTTTTCTATGCTATCAGATATACTAATGCAATTCTTTTCAGGGGGGTTCTGAAGTACATATACATTGGAAGGGAGCTGCAGAGATAGTTCTAGGAGCATGTACTCAATATCTTGATTCAGATGGTCAATTGCAATCCATTAAAGAGAAGCAGGTTAGGAAAAGTCATAGAGAGTTTACTTCTTCCAAAAAAAAAAGTCCTAAAGAGTTTGCTGATGGAATGAAATTCATTTAGTTGAACATTGGAGATGTATTTTTTTTTCTTTTGGTTTATTAAACTATCAAAAATGAAGGAAAAATACATGGACTGATTACCACCATATCTCTTTTTTCCTTATCAATGTGATAATAGTGTGATTTGAAATTACTTTGTTGTAGAATTAAGCAATTATGTATCGGGTAACATAGCATCTGACCATTTCTGCAATAACATCACAACTGAGAGCAGGTGATAATTTTTTGGAAATTTTCTAACTGTTCTGATATATTTCTTTTACAATTCTTTTGCAGGCTTTTTTCAAGGAATCTATTGATGACATGGCTGCTCGCAGCTTGCGTTGTGTAGCCATTGCATACAGGTTATATGAACTAGACAGAGTTCCATCTAGTGAGCAGGAGTTAGACCAATGGTCCTTACCGGAACATGAGCTTGTTTTGCTTGCTATTGTTGGAATAAAGGTAAACTACAAGCTTAGATTTCTTGGTGCATTGTCTTAAACTTTTGACGCGTCTTATTACTGCCATTTTATGTACAAATGAAATGAGTCTTGCATTCCGGTTTGTATATTCGTAGTTATATTCTTAAACCCCTAAGCTATTATTTATTGCTGAGGTTAGAGATTACTTGGTGCTTATTCCTTTCAAATTATCCTGGAATCCTTTATTCTTTGTTTAAGTTAAAACTAATTTGTATCTTCAGGATCCTTGCCGCCCTAGTGTCAAAGATGCCGTAAAACTATGCACTGATGCCGGTGTTAAGGTAACAAGTTTTATGTTTGATGGGTATGGTTTAAATGTGGTGTGTCATTGATTGTGATTTTTGGCTTCACTGTGGCATTGGTGTTACTCCAAAATGTAACATGGGAACCCAACAACACATTCCGTGGTTTCGAATTCACAGGTACGCATGGTTACTGGAGACAACCTCCAAACAGCAAAGGCAATAGCTTTGGAGTGTGGAATACTGGCTTCAAATGAAGACGCTGTTGAGCCAAATATAATTGAAGGAAAGAAATTCCGCGAACTATCTGAAAAGGAAAGAGAAGATATTGCTAAGAAAATAACTGTATGTTTCTTTCGTTGTGCTTTCTACTTCTGTTTTTGGTGTATTCACTTTTTTTTTGGGTGGATGTTGTGATTTTTTGTTATATGCATTATCTGTAAATATTGATGACATATTTTTTTGTCTTCCATTTTTAATCTCGTACAAGGAAATGCTATTCATGTTAATAACTCAAGCCACACATTACATCCGACTTAGATAATTTTCTTCTGACTTTTTTTGAATAATTATAGGTCATGGGGAGGTCTTCTCCTAATGACAAGCTTTTGCTTGTGCAAGCCCTACGGAAAGGAGGGGAAGTTGTTGCTGTCACAGGAGACGGGACCAATGACGCTCCTGCACTTCATGAGGTCTGTCATATTCTTTGGATGCCCTTGACTGAAAATCATATATATAAACATATTTGAATATATGTCATGGTGCGTCCATATTTGATTGGCATGACTTGCATAAACTTTTCTCGTTAAAATTGTTCTGATAGACATGAAGTTCTGCTTACTTTGTTCTTTAGTAGGAAGTTGTTCTAATGTGTTCCCGTAGGATTGTAGTCGCAGTTGAACGCCAAAAGTCTGCGGTGATTGTCAAGTTTGCCTTTATAAATTACATTCTGGATTTAACAATAATTACTTCCGATCTAACTTTTGGAATACGAATGCAATCAGTGGGGATTTGAGATATTCTTTTTCAAACAAACATTTTTTTCTATTACCATGCCAATAGCTGTTGCCTTCTAATAGCACATTCTAAAAAAAACTAATTTAATGTGTTAGTTGGAGAGGGGAGGAAGAAATGAAAAGAGAATGGAGAAAAAGCCAATCTAAAATGCTTTGGTTTAATAACATGTTTTCTTCTTTAATTTCTTGATTTCACAAATGATTACAAAAATGCTAAGTTCTTTTACTTTATTTTAAAAAATTGTGTAGAAAATTATGAAAATATTTTTTTACATATATTTAAAAACAAAATTAACTGCTAAGTGAGAATAGGTTGACACTTTTTGTAGTTATTTATGAAAAGGAAGTAAAAACAGAAAATGTTTTCTAAAACCTAAAGAATGCCATTATTTGTCTGCAAAGTGTTTTTTTCTGCACGAGAAGTAAATTGAATGCATTTCTTTCATTTGTTTGGCCGTTAAAGTTTATGCATTTCTAGCAACATATTTGATGCAATTAAAATGGAGATGCCTCGGGTAATTCTTGATGTGAAAGTTTTGTTCGTGCTTGTTGTGCCTACATTTTTTATTATTAAAATAATTCCTGTTATAGTTAATCTCGTGCTTTACTATTTTGTATTTTTAGGCAGATATTGGTCTTTCTATGGGCATCCAAGGAACTGAAGTTGCAAAAGAAAGCTCAGATATTATAATACTAGATGATAACTTTGCATCGGTAGTAAAGGTAGGTATTCTCTTTAATATATTCACAGTCTTGGGTATGGTATTGTCTTCGTTTCCCGCGACTTTGGCTTGTAATTACTTAATATATTCTAGAAAAAAAGCTTTTTCTTTTTCCCATTGGTTTGTTTCGTCAGGCTATTATTTTAACATTTACCTCCTTTTGGTCCTTTCGACTTAAACCAGTTGGTATTAATTTAAGATGACTGAGAAACAAGCCAATTTTTTCACTGGGTAGTGGGGTATGATTGGGTTTTGGCGTAAGGAGAGATTGATTTCACCAAGACACAGGTGTCTGATGGATGGTCAACCTGTAATTTGTGTATGATGTCTATTTCATTCTTTGTGTAGGTTGTCCGCTGGGGCCGCTCTGTATATGCAAATATTCAAAAGTTTATTCAGTTCCAGCTTACAGTTAATGTTGCTGCTCTTGTAATAAACGTTGTGGCAGCAATAACTTCTGGTGATGTTCCTCTAAATGCAGTACAAGTAAGTATCTCCTCATCTCTATATTTGAGTCACCTACATTTGCAGTCTAATGCTCTGCTTGGATGAGGAGTTAAACGGAGGGAAAATAAAATAAAATACGAGGTATATAAATTGAAGGAAAATAAAACAGAAAAGATATAAATGAAAATTAGAATAAATGAAGAAAAATTCTTTTCTTATTTGAATAGATAAAGTGTAAAAAAGTAGATGCATGCTACAAAAGATTTTTTTACACCAATTAAAAAATTAAATCTTACTTAACAATGTAAGTTCTAAATTATATTATTTCTTCTTAATATAAGATTATTCATTGCTTTTGTCAGAAAAAATATTTTTATATATTAAACAGTTCAAAAAAATGCAGACCTAATAAAGCGGTAAGAGGTAAAAAACCGGCAATCCAATCAGATTTGGACCGTACCCAAAATCTTTAGTCCATGAAATTGTGGACCCTCCTTTATCTTATCAATCATAAACAAGCTTTCCTGATTTTCTTTAATTTATTTTAATGTAATATTTGTAAGATGTACTGCCTGAGCGGATTTGGCTTGCTTCAAAGTTATTGTTTTGGATGGGCTCCCAACCACGGTGATGAGTAGAAGTAGCTTAGTCCTTTTTGTTTAGGTCAGCACTCACCTTTGTGAACCATATTCTTCATGGGTTTTGTGTTTGTCATCAAGAAATAAGACTAATAATTACTTACAAAGGTAGGTTATATACATGTTTAAATTAAACTCTGTAAATATAAGTTTGTATCAACTCATTTGATGTCTCTGACCGAAAGTTTGCTCCAAATATACGTTTGAAGTTCCCAAACAGATACCAAACATAACCTAAAATCATCGTCAATGAAAAACTTGTGTAATTCTGGTTTGTGATGTACATGATCTTGGGTGCAGCTTTTGTGGGTCAACCTTATCATGGATACACTTGGGGCTCTTGCACTGGCTACTGAACCGCCAACAGACAGCCTAATGCGCAGATCGCCAGTTGGCCGAAGGTTTGAATTGATTGGCTTTCTCATTCGGCAGTTTAATATTTTTAGTACTCTAAAACTACACTGATCTGGCACATAAACGCCCATGCACATGTACATGTCTATCGCTTGATGCTGGCTGGGTCTACAGGAACAGGTCTTCTGATTTTCTTATGCATAATTTCAACCAAAGAGGCTTAATACAGTGCTGGTTTCGAGTCACTTTCTACTGTTTTTTTAACGATGATATTTTCATTTTCAACTCAATTTGAATTTCGCATTAAAATCTATTGTGTGCTGTAACATAAGGATATAATGGAAGAGGACAAAGTGCGGAGTGCACTTCTAACTAATTAGAATTGCCATAAATTAAATTAAATAAATAAATGTCGAAAATGATATAGATTGCTTCAACAGAATTGGAAAGTGATGGAATAATTTCTTAAAACTTGTTTAATTGAGAAGTTTTAAGGCACTTGCTGTAGTAGATGGGTCTATTTGGGTTTTTAAGTTAGAATACACGTTTTGATTATGATCTTACGTTTGGCTTTCAGAGAACCTCTTATAACAAACATCATGTGGAGAAACTTGATTGTTCAGGTAAATTAAATTAGTTTATTCTATGGAGAGACTTACTAATTTAGGTCCTATCATGTAATGCCTATTATTTATCATCGTAGGCTGTCTATCAAATCACAGTTCTTCTCGTTCTTAACTTCCATGGTGAAAGTATTCTACCCAAACAAGATACTAGAGCTGATTCTTTTCAAGTGAAGAATACTTTAATATTCAACGCTTTCGTCCTATGTCAAGTAAGTGATTTTAAAAATGTAAATATGAGATATTATGCTGGTCTTTGTCTCTGAAAAATCACTTTTACCCTTTCTTTTCCTTTTATATATTATTCAGCGTCTGCTTGTTGATTTTTTTCATTTTAAATAGACTGAAACCCTTTATTCTTATTAGTTACTATGCGATCTATCATAGTTCAAACGATTAATGTTTTACAAATTTCAAGTTTCATAATTATTTTTGCCACACATGCCCTTAATTAAAATAATTAGATTAAACTGGACTTCCGATCTATTTGAAAAGCAATCCAATGATGATTTTAGAAAAATGTGGTAAACTTTCAGTTCGTTTGCAGAAACCAGATGCCATGTTCAATTATTGAATGTTTAGAACAGTGGAGTGATGTGTTTAAATTCACTTCTCCCTTCATCGCATTTTGAAAGAGAATTGCACCTATATACTATTGGGAAGAACTTATTAATTTTTGCTAATTCAGCTAATTCTTATAAGTCAATTTTAAATGTTTCAAATTACAGATATTCAATGAATTCAATGCTCGGAAACCCGAGGAAAGGAATGTTTTCCGTGGAGTGACGAAGAACAAACTTTTCATGGGAATTGTTGGAGTGACCTTTATACTTCAGGTGAATAACCATCTCTGCTCTATTGTGTTCTTAACTATTATTATTTCTTAACATTTGTTTGCTTTCTCACTTCACTTCAAATTGTTAGATAATCATCATCGAGTTCCTTGGAAAGTTCACCACAACAGTGAGGCTTGATTGGAAGCTGTGGCTTGCTTCTCTTGGTATTGGCTTTGTCAGGTTAGTTCACTCAACTGCATTGGCATTTGATAACAACAGTGAGTGCCAGTGAATCATGCATTATCGCTCTTTGGTTATTCTCCACATCTCATGACCTCAACATGCTTCATTATACAACACGACCATTATTATTGAATTCTTGCTGTAAACATATTTTAGCTTCGCTCTATGATTCAAACAGAAGCTTCTGCATTTTGCAACAAATCTTATCTCATGGTTATTGCTTTTGCCATCTTACAGCTGGCCCCTTGCTCTGGTTGCAAAATTCATTCCTGTTCCCAAAACACCATTGGCTCGTTACTTCATGAAGCCACTGAGGAGATTTAAAAGGTCTATATCTCGTCGTGCCACACAATAGGCACCGGTTCCTGCAGGGGATAACCAGCAAGTCATATTAAGCTAACTTCTCACCAGTTACAATATACAGTATATTATACCTACATATTACTGAATCAACCTTCTAGAATTCCAATGTAATGTATATTACTCAAATAAATCCCAAAGGGGTTTAAGCATAAAGCAATCATTACGTGATTCCTTTAACTTTTAACATCATTTCATTTTTTTATATTTTTTGGTTCAAATGTACATTGTAACATTTCTAGTTACTGTTAGAGTTGCCACTATAAATACTATCAAACTGACTTTCAAGCAATGGCAAGATTCGATTCCCCAAACAAAGGAAATCATAGCGTATTTTGGGCTTTTAGCCATTTCATACACATTTTGTTATTTAGTACGATTTCTTCTGTACAAATTTTTAGAATGCGAAAAGTGACTAATCGAATTACTGTTCCTCCAATTATTCCCATTGCCTTTTAGGATTTTCATAATATACCCTCTGCAAAAAATACAATAAAAAATTATTAAGAAAAGCTATTTGTCGAACGAACCAACATGGCAATCTAATTGGATCGGGCAATCTCTACAAGTTCAATCCAACTATCGTCTCTATGTTAAGCAGAAATTTCCACAAAGCGACCATTACAAGCTATGCCCTGAAATTACTCTCAGTTATACAATTTGTTTACACAATTTTTACATTAATAAAATATTTCATAAAAGGAATCAGAAATAAACATCAAAAATAGCTTAATGCATTTCGGCTTTCGCCGTCTGTGGGAATCGAACCCACGACCACATGGTTAAAAGCCATGCGCTCTACCAGCTGAGCTAAGACGGCTCATGAAAAGCTTATTCAATGAAGAGATAAAGTCATATATTTTATGAAATTAAAACTAAAACAAATAAGCTTTACATTGTCGAGGACGAAGGAGAAGATCTATATTCCATGAAAGTTCAATCATCCGACATATTTTAGGTTCTCCTCTTTGGAATGAATTAATGACTTAAAAGAATCAATTAAGTATATAATCAATTATTATATAAATATCCGAAACTTTAAATAAATAATAAATAGGATTTAGTATGTGAATAATGACGATTGTGAAATTAAAAGAAGTTAAGAAGTGATAGAAAAAAAAAACGCATAAAACTTGTGGGTTTCACATTATGTTAAATATTTCTCAATCCTTTTTTTTTTATTAAATTTAAACCAAAAAATAAAAAATAGGATACATCTGAAGGTTGTATTTCTAGCATTATTCAGAGAGAAATTAATGCATATTTAAAAAGTTGACATCACCTTTTTTATATATGTAAAATTAAGTGATTATATATTTATAAAATTAGAACACCAAAATAGAATTTACTCTAACAAAACACTTTAAAAGTCAATTTTTGAACAGACAGGTCAAAATAACAGAACTTTATTTACTAATGTTCACCTATACGTGCACACTTTGTGTTATATTGGGAAAACAAAATAAGAAAAAAATATTTATATTAACTTTAAAAAGGTTAAAAACAGGAAATTTTGGTTTGAGGAAAAGATCTCAATGAGGTAGATAGATTCAGTCATAAGATTTTATGAATCTGAGACAAAATGATAAATAAGATCCTTTTATCCTTACATATTTCAAAATATAAATAGATATTACATACATAATACACACAGGTAGGTTTGTTAACAATTTTATATATGTTATTGCATTAAATTAATACTATAATTTTAATAATTTTATTATTGAATTACTTTTATATTATCATCTATTATTCGATTACTTCTCTATATATAAAGTATGTATCCCAATATAATAAGGACAGACTTTATTTTATCTATTCACAAGAAGTGATAAAGATTCTAATTTCAAAGAGATCAGTTTATGTTTTGTAAATTAATCTTTGTTGGATTTGATCACATTTTTATAAACTGACATAGAATCAATCACCTTGTTTATAACTTAAATTTATTTATATATTTTAAAATATTAAATTACTTTTATAATTTAATTTTTATATTTTAGTCTTTCAATGAAAATATTCTAAATCTATCACTATTGCCTATCATCACCAAAACATCTTTTTATATTTAAGTGTATATTTTTTTTCTTTATTAACATGCTAATTTTTAGTTTTATTTTCTTTATATAAATCATTATTTGCTATGATTCAAATTTAAGATTAATCATGCTAAAAAAGTTATTTAACATAATTAAAATTAAAACTCATATTTTAATGATTCAAAATTATATATTTTTTTTAATATTATATTTTTGAATAGTCGTAATG
>Ga0123340_1001540_pt1 | contig 19276 bp, 22 predicted proteins | sample SirMexnodulemix_FD_89961 | JGI IMG/M metagenome (GOLD analysis project Ga0123340, IMG submission 89961) | Root nodule microbial communities of legume samples collected from Mexico - Siratro Mexico nodule mix | ecosystem: Host-associated > Plants > Roots > Nodule | place: Mexico: Nepantla... | reverse complement strand
GAATGTTAAATTGTTTTTTTGTGGGGTGGGGGGGGGTTTTATTTTAAGTGGGTGTTATGTGGTTTTTTTTTTTTTTTTTTTTCAAAATGATTGAAGAAAATAAATTTACATGCTTCAACAAGAGAGTGGTTTTTTCCCCTTCTTATTGACAGCTTCAATTTTTATGTTTTTTTAGTTTAACTGGAACACTATTACAGTAAAGCATTTTATATAGTCAATTATTAATATTTTAAAATAATTATTATCAAATTTTTACTATACTCGGTTGATTGGATTGTATCTCGGAGATGGAAAGGTAGTTTAGAATTTCTTTGGAAGACCCTACATGAAAAAATAGAGGAAGAAAATGCTCAAATCAGAATGCAAAAGAACAAAAAGTATTTCAATTTATTTTATAATTATTTATGTTATTTAGGATATTTACACAATTTTATAAATAATTTTTTTACAGTCAAATATATATTTTATATTTTTCTAAAATAATCTTATTTTTTATTTTTGCTCTCTAAATAAAATAAAAGTTAAGAAAAAAAATCAATACTCATGATTTTGATTAAGCACTTAACAAAGCATAAAATATAATCATACGCGGTATAAAAGATGAATGTTTTGTCCAAACAATAAATTATATAAAATGCAAGTATTTTGTTTTTAGACAAAATAACACTTGTAATTTTTTCTTTATGTATGATAAAACATCTATAAAATTAGATGATATACGCAAACTAACTTAACCTCGTATTACTTGAACATTTATATGTTTATTCCTTTTGATGCAGGAAATGTCCACTACAGTTGTCTGCCAAAGAAATCTGTCAAGTTTCACTACAAGTCAACATCATAAGATCACTTGGGAATAGAGCTGAAGCTATTTTTTTTAATAACTTCCTGACACAAAGAACATGATGGAGGACCGTCCAGTTACCACACCTTTGACAAATCTTATTCTTGTAATAAAAATATATAAAAATAGTTATTTCTCTTTGTAAAAAGTAGATGTATAAGGGGTATACCTTAATTAGGATTGATTGGATGGTCAAAATCTTAAAGTAAAACTCATTCACCGCAATTTGAAAGTTATAACCTTATACAGGGAGTTAACACACAACCAACATCTACCTATAAAGACTAATGCTTATAAATGTTTGTGAAATAATTATATAATTTTGTTTGATGTGAGACTCCTTGAAGAGACACGTCGACCTCAACCTTATGTGCAACTACATTTGTAAATTTAGTCTCACATTCCTTAAATCATTGTGTATAGAAGACATATGCTCTATAAATAAGACTCTTTATCTCTTTTTATTTTGAAATTGAGTTTTTAATCATATGCATTCCTGTGGTGGTTTTCTCCAAGTTGTAAGAATTGGATTATTCTCCTAAGATATTCTCTAAATACCCTTCCTTTTGAGGAGAACCTTAAGTTCCAAGATTCTTTCTAAGAATCTTGGAAAAAGTTTTGAAGAATTTTCAGAGCATTTCAACTTTGGCTCAGCTGTTTGTCGTAGATAGTGTGCACTTTTATTATAAATTAGTGCAAAAAAGGCTATACTACCTAGGAACTACCAATGATTAAGGAGGTTGTATAAAGAAGAGAATTAAAAGCTATATGGAGCAGCATATTTAATGCAACTACATATTCAAGGAGGTTGTATAAAGAAGAGAATTAAAATCTATATGGAGCATATTTAATGCAACATACATATTCAAGGAGGTTGTATAAAGAGAATTAAAAGCTATATGGAGCATATTTAATGCAACATATATATTCAAGGAGGTTGTATAAAGAAGAGAATTAAAAGTTATATGGAGCATATTAAATGTAACCTCCATGTTAGACATTATGAGTGTTCATATAGCCAACACCTTTTGTCAGGAGTGTCAGGTAAATAATACTCATTTAGTTTGGAGTAGCTTGGTAAATAATTTTGTCTAGTTAAGAATGACTTGGTAAAGAATACTTGGTTAAGCCATGAGTAATTTAGAAAATAATACTTTAACAGGAGTCAACCAAAAGTGACTATGATTCCAAAGAATACTCATTGAGCTAGGAGTGACTTGGGAAATAATATTCAGTTAAGTTGTAAGTGGCTTGTGGAAAGAATACTCAAGAGGTTATCTATGAGTGATTACAAGCTCAAATAATACTCCAGAGGTTATAGGCAGGAGTGACAACGAGCCCAAACATTATTAGAAAATGAATGTATTTCATAAAATTAGTTTGTCTAGTAAAACTCAATTTCAATTGAGAACTGAACGTAGTTTGTTATGACAAATGGACAATATCAGTATAATATTTTTTTTTCCATATCTCATTTATGTTACTTGTTAACTATTATCATTTACACTACCTTAGAAAAATGAATTGTTGTGAAGTTTTTAATAAAAAAATATTTTTTATGCAAGTATTTTGATTAAGTCCTCATGTTAAGTTTGTTGTAATCTATCAAACATGAAAAATTTATAATTTGATCACTTAATGAATTATAAGTAAAAAATACTTTAATTAGCTGATTAAGTTAAATTACATAGTAGCATATGTTAAATTTCATTAGATGCAAGAGATACAAGATCTGATCATTTGAATGTACAAAATTATCATCTAAAATTTTCTCATGTCTATAAAAAGTTTACAAATTTAATTAAAACAAGATTATTCTCTTATTATGTTTTTCTTATTTCTCACTATAAAGGTTTTAAATCAAAGGATAAAGGATAAAGAATAAAAGATAAAAGATAAAGATGGAAATGAAGAGAATTAAATTTAGTAACTTGGTGGAGAAGATGAGAGAAAAATGAACAAAATTGAAAAAAATTGAAAAATAACATTTTATCTTTATATATTTGAAGTAATATCATTGAAACAATTTATTTTATATAAATATTAATTAAATTATACTACTTTAAACCTATTTCTACTTTACTAAATAATTAAATATTTTTTTATCTATGATATTTAATTATTTAATAAATAGTACTGCTATCTTAAATATATAGAATTTTTTTCTATTATAATGTCATGATATCTTAATTTTCGTGTTTGATTTTTCTGTTATATAATTTTTAAGATCTTATTATAACTTACTTTATTGTGACAGATTTTTTAAGACTATATTTTCTCTAAATTCTTTTAAGAGAAATATATTTAAGTTAAAAAATGATTTTGCACTAAAATTTTAAAGTTGAAGTTATGTCATGTTAAGACTTTTAAATTAAAGATCACTCTTATATTAAAAATGATATAAAAAAATAATTTTTTTTGTTAGAAAGTGTAAATAATACATCTTTATTATGGTTTGTATGCTTTCTTAGTGTGATTTTATTGAAAAATTACTTTAAATTCTCTAAATATGTTGGCATGAAAATGAACCAAATTTTTTTTCTTCCATTCTCATGAAACTGAAAATGGTCAATGTCTGTTCAAAGGTGAGTGAGTGGGACCCTCACCTAAACTCAGATAGTTTGTCCTTTTTTATGCCTTTTGCATGGAAACATCTAAATGGGCCGATCGAGATTCGTCCTCCACTCTCTTTCTCTCTCTATAAAATAAAAATAATAAAATAAAAAAATTTTCTTCTTCTCTGTTTACGATTCTCGCTGAAATCCAAGTTCTTGCCGTGCACTACTGCTGATTCACTGCACTCTAGGTACCCAAAATTTCTCATCCTGACGAACTTCTATTTACAGTCTCTCAATCTGTTTTTCTTGTTTTGTTTTTGTTTTATTTTTGTTTGTGTGTTCACTGTGCCATTCGGGTTGATTGAAAACTTTCTGCGATTTTTAGAATTACCCTCGTTCGGTTTTCCTGTTTCGCATGTGGGTTTTCTCTTAATTCCCTGAAAGTTGTTTTCTTTGTGTTAAAGCTTTTTACTTTCGGCATCATCTCCAAGCACTTTAGTTTAGAATTGTGAAGTTTGCGTTCCTTTATTGCTATATTAGTACGCTGTTTTCGGTTGTCTTCTTTGTGCTGTCGCTTTGTTAGTGGGAAAGTAGAGGGGTTTTGGATTGAGGGTGTGATGTTGGCTATGCATAGTTAATGTGAATTGGTCTGCTAAATTGGAAAACTTTGCTGTGGAAATATTCATGCGGCTGTCTTGTCTCTTTGCCCCAAACTTTGGTTTTTAATTTATATTTATTTCTGATTTTATGATGTCAAAATAGTATCACAAGGGGGTAGTGTTGTTTGAGGATTTTGTTTTCTTTTTGCTCATTTTTCATACAAACAAACTTGTTTGGAAATCTGTTCTTGGGAGGGTGGATGTTGGTTTTTCGTTGATTGGTCAAGTTTTTCTTTGGCAGTTGCTGAGGCTGATTATTGGATTGGTGGTTTTGTTAACATTTTTGCTTTTAGTTTTGACTTTTTGACGTTGTGTTGGTCAGAGTTATTTCTTTTGTGGCGATGTATGTAGATGGGGAGATTTGGTATTTATAACTACATCTTTAGCACTTGTTTATAGTTGAATGATAGTTGGTCACAATTAACCTGTTTCATAATCTGGATTTGTGTTCTTGAACTGTAATTTCTTGTGTTGTTTATGGCGTTAATTGTCATTTACCTTTCTCTAATAGATTTGATGCTGAATTAATGTGCAGATAGAATTTATACACCAAAGTCTGCATAAAAGGGATTTGAGATAATGGGGGCCTCGGGCTCCAAAATGGATGATGATAAGGCACTCCAGCTGTGCCGTGAAAGGAAGAAATTTGTTAGGCAAGCACTTGATGGGCGCTGCTCTTTAGCAGCAGCTCATGTTTCTTATGTCCAGTCACTGAAAAGTACAGGAACAGCTTTGAGAAAATTCACTGAACCTGAAGCTTCAATTACCAGTGCCACACTGGAGCCACCTGAGAAGACCATGTCCCAATTCTCAGTCTCTTCGGCATCTGTGTCTCAACGCATTGATACAACCGAAACCTTTTCTCCGGCTCCCTCTCCTCCTAGCTCTAGTAAGTTCCAAGCAAATCATATGAAATTTAGCAGCGGTTCTTCTAAAAAGGTTGAAGAAAAACTACCTGTACCTGTTATTGGAATAGTAACATCATTAGGTACTCCACATGATGCTGCGGCTCAAGCCCCTGAAACATTAACATCTGCTGGAGATTCTTCACTTCCAGTTGAAACTCCGCCATGGGATTATTTTGGTCTCTTTCATCCTATTGATCATCAATTTTCTTTTCAAGAAAGGAAGGCAATGCACCAAGATATGGTGGGGAATGCTGATGATATAACACAGGTTATGGAGGAGGAAGGGATTCCTGAATTAGAAGATGATGAGAAGGTTTCTTCTCATGGAAGGGAAGACTATACGGACTCTGAAGATGAATTTGATGATGAGCCTGCCACAGATACCCTAGTCCAAAGATTTGAGAATTTTAATAGAGTTAATGGTAATGTTAGAGCCAATGACTCACCTGCCACAATTAAGCCTCCGAAAGGGGTTTCTGCCTCTGAATTTGAACATGTGAATGTGGAGAAGGGGAACTCCCCTGTTTTATCACCATCAGGGACAGCTTCTACAGAAGTTGCACTTCCAACTGAGTCAAATAAATTGATGGAGAATGAAAATCACAGTGAAAAAGTTGTTCCTAAGGATATCTTTTCAAGCATGAAAGATATTGAATTCCTCTTTGTTAAAGCCTCTGAATCTGGTAAAGAGGTTCCAAGAATGCTCGAGGCAAATAAGTTGCACTTTCGTCCTATATTGGCAGCTAAAGAAAGTAATTTTTCTAGCTCTCTACTCTCCATGTGTCTTTCATTGTTAGTTTTTATAACATGGATAACATTAAATTTTAGAAGGATATTTCACAAGATCATGTGGATTTAATATTGACAAAGATTCTGGTCACTGTCAAAATTGACAGGCCTTGAGCTGGGTCTGTTTGTCACTCTTAGTCATGTGAAAATGTCACATGAGAACATTGAAATCCGTTTATAGAAGAGACAAATAAAATAAATGATGTTTTTATGGTATGCTGCATTTTTCCTTATTGTTTATAGTATATGTCATACTTAAGATATGGACAACAACAATGCCTTGACTAAAACAATAGAGTTGTTTACCCTTTGGCTAGGCAGTTCCTGTGTAAATGTTCATAACCTAGATCATCATACTTACATTGAAGAATATATCTTGTTCTTCTTTGGGTTTAAAAAAACTTTCAATTTCAAAGAGGTTTTCAAAAGTTTCTTTACGTTATTCACTTCAAGATTAAATGCTTTGAAGCTTAAACACGTGAATTATTATTATAACAGATCATTCAGCAGCACCCTCATTTTTGAAGGCATGTTTCTCATGTGGGGAAGACCCAAGTCAGCTTCCAGAAGGTAATTTCATAGTCTTTTGCTGTTGGTCTCTCACGTTACTGGGACTTTGCAGATATTGTGTTGAGCAGTAGGAAAGATAATATCGTCTTATTAAATATTTGTATTGTTGGAATTGTGCATGAGGTTAGTGGAAGTTTATAATTAATTTCAACAGTAGCAAATCTGGTCCACTTAAATTGTTAATATGTTTCATGATCCTAACCTTTTTTTTTTTGCTTATTTTGGTGTCTAACGACTCTCTAATGTGCTGAGATTACAAGCTTTTAGAAATCTCTCAATCTATAGTGACTGACTGCAATTTGTTGAAAGCTGTTTGTGGAATCCTATATCTAATTTTTTTTTTCACTGTTTTCTTAGAACCTGTTCAAAACTCGGTTAAGTACTTAACATGGCAAAGGACAATGTCATCTCGATCCTCTTCATCCAGAAACCCTTTGGGACCAAACTCAAAAGATGAGATAGAGGACCTTACGAATAATCTCTTTGATAGTTTGTGCATGATCTCTGGAAGTCATGCATCAACCTTGGATAGATTATATGCATGGGAAAGAAAGCTCTATGATGAAGTGAAGGTACTGTATACTGTGTATTTCTCAGCACCATTTAGACTTTTCTTTATTTTGGCCATGTTATGTTTTATAGAAGGATGTTGCAGAAGTCTTGGTTTGGATATCAGATTGAGCAATAAGTTGTATGCCATATTAGAAAGGACATAAACACTTCTCAGTGAAACAGTTTATTGGTTTGATACAGGTCCATTAATTTTACATACAAGATCTGATTGGTAGCATTTCATTCTTTACGATCTGCCTGATACCGTTTAGTAGATACAATTGTTTGTCACACTAGAAACAATAAGCTATGCTATATTGCTTTATGCAATATCTGGTAATATAAAAGCTTATCCAAACATTAAATTTTGATCAGCATTTTCCATTTGTACAAGTCCCTATAAGAAAACTTGTCTTACACTATTTCCACTTTCCTTAGCACCATATTTGCCACTAGTACCCTCACAATAGCCACCACCATCAATGTGCATCCACCTCTTAGCCTCATTACCTCCTGCTGGCATTGCCTTTGCTTTGAACTTCTGAAGATGGGAATTTTCTATGCAAATATTTGTTGTTGCTTTAGAATTGTTTATTTTGTTGTGGATTGTGGACCAATAAATATAGTACAGAATTTTGCCGGGCCAGCTTATATCCTATTACAGTGTTCAATTCTTTCCTTTTCTCACATTGTTGTCTGTACTTGTTAAACATGCTTACAATGTTAGATCAAGTGGTTATTTGACTTGTGATCTGACCCTAAAAAATAAAATAAATGTCTAATTCCTTCCCGCCACACTCTCTATATAAAAAAATCTCATGTACTCATTTTGATAACTTTGATTGAATAAAAATATTTTATCTTGAGTGCTATATTTCAAATGGTGAGTCACACCCTCCTTTCCTTATCTTAGAGTGGTGTGTCTTAGCTTATCTCTTGTGTAACACATCAGTGGTTAATCTTGTGAAAATAGAGAATTTTCTTTTAAGAGTTCTTATCTTGTGAATTAGGTCACAAGTGATGATTTTCTATACTTGCTTATCTCATAGGATTGAGTGGTGCAAGATTCTACCCAATTCTTAGCAAAATCTTGATTTTTCTACTTTCTTAATTGTTTGGTGGATATTGTTGGAACTATTCGTTCTCTCCAATCCTTGATTAAGCGTTCACCGACTCAGAATGATATTATTTTGTAACTTTCCGAATTCTTTAGGTCAAGAATGTTTGTCCAGCGAGTCATGTAGATATAGGATGTTCATTAGATCAAAATTTGAAGAGGATGTTGCTATGGTCAAATTTGGGGACATAAAATTGGCTTATTAAAATATCATTTGAAGTTTGAACTTGTTAGAAATCCTTGACTTGACTTTATGGACAGTACTAGGCAAGGCTATATTTCTAATATTTAGGACAAGTGTGAATTGAAACTTAATGGACACGATGGATGAGTGCAGTAAGCTTGTATAAGGTAGAGTGATTTTTGAGGAATGATGCAGGAAAGAAGTGGAAAAAGGAAAAAAGTTATCTGAATGTTGTGTTAAATGTAGACCACACAATACGTATTTATACCAATTTACTCAATCAAATACAATAAATTCTTACCTAATAATTAGGAATCAATGATCCTAATTTCTTAGAATCTGTAACAACTAATGACTTACAAATCTGTAATGGCTAATCACTAATTACATTCTAACACTCCCTTTCAAGCTAAAGCATATATATCATATGCACCAAGGTTGTTATGAATGTAGTCAACCCGAGGGCCTCTAAGGGATTTTGTAAACATGTCAGCTAGTAACTAGAATTGACAAAATTAGTTGTGATTTCTTTGGAGAGCACTTTTTCTCTCACACAGTGACAATCAATCTCTATTTGTTTGGTTCTTCCATGGAAGACCGGGTTTGATGCAATGTGAAGTGCAGGTTGATTGTAACTAATAAGCTTTGTTCCATGGATGTCCCCAATTTTAAGCTAGTTGCCTAAGCCATGTGAGCTCACAAGTTGTTGCTGCCATAGCATGATGTTTTGCTTTTACACTAGTTCTAGCAACTATGTTTTGCTTCTTGCTTCTCCATCATATCAGGTTTCCTTTGATAAGAATACAATACCCAAAAGTGAATCTTATATCTGATGGTGACTGCCCAATCCGTATCAGAATAAGAAATGATCATAGTATTGCTTTTGTCTTTATACAATAATCCTTGTCTCATAGCATATTTTTTTATATATCTTATATATCAAAGAATATGTGTAACAAGATCCCAATGGCTGTCACAAGGGGCATTTAGAAAACGACTTACCACACTAGTCGCGAAAGTGATATCAGGTTTGGTGATGGTTAGATAGTAGAGTCTCCCTACCAGGCATCGTTATCTGTTTGGGTCTACAATGGCTCCCATAACCTGGAAGAAGCTTGGTATTGGGATTCATAGGATTATCACAAGGACGATAGTCAAACATATTGATTTTATTAAGAATGACTAGTGCATACTTATGTCGATTAATGACATAGGCAAAAGAAGATTGGACAGTTTCAATTCCTAGGAAATACTTGAGAGGACCTAATCTTTAATATGAAACTATTATGAAAGATTATTATGAAAGGTGCTCTTTAAGGAACCAAATTCCATTCTCATCATCACCAATGATGACAATGTCATCAACATAAACAAGATAAATGCACCTGCAAGAAGAAGAATGAAAGGAGAACACAGAATGGTCAACCTCACAGCTAGTTGTGCCAAACTATATCAAGGTAGAATTGAAAGGACCAAACCATGCCCAAGTACATTGCTTCAAACCATAGAAGGACCGATAAGCTTACAAACAAGACGAGAATCACCAGAAGCTGTAAAACCAAGGGGCTGATCTATATAAACTTCTTGCAATTTACCATGTAGGAAGACATTTGTGATATCTAGGCAATGAAGAGACCAATGATGAATAAAAACCATAGCTAGAAACTGACAAACAAAAACCATGATCTAAACCAAAATTCTTTGTATATCCTTTGACGACCAAGTGAGCTAACTATGAACATGACCATTAGGTCCAATCTCCACTGTATAAAACCAGCGACAACTAACAATTTCTTGTCAGGAAGTAAAGGAACAAGTTCCCAAGTGCCACCAGAATGTAAAGCAACCATCTCCTCTCATTGCCTAGCACCATCTGGGATCAGTCATCTTCTCTACCATTGCCTAGCACCATCTGGGAATAACCATCACTTCTCTTGTAGTCTTTAGGAATAAACACAAAATCCAAAGAAGAAACAAAGGAGAAATAAGATGGAGACAAATAATCATAATTAATGGTAAAAGCATAGAAAGGGTTAGGATTACGAGAGGAATGAATACCTTTTCGTATTGTAATAGGAAGTTCAGGTGCAGGAGGCATGGGTAGAGGGGGAGTTTGAGTTGGAGATGATGCTTGAGGATCATTGGAGTGATTCACAATCAGATTTTGAGACCATTTGTGGTATTGAAGTAATGGAGGTGGACGAGAAGCAATTATTTGAGCTAGAACAGGCAAGACTTCTAAAGAGTTCTGATAGGTGTGGGAATAAGACTGTGGTATTATTGATATTTTGGAAAATAGTGAGCGCAAAGGCTCTACAAGCATAGAAATGAAAATAACAAGAATCCACGACTCCTCCAGAAAAAATATCTCCTAATCGATTTTTAACAAAATCCAGCCTGTCCTCCTTCTATTCTCCTGTGTCTACATATATTCCTTTTCCATTTTCGTGACTGATTTTTCATTCCTGTTCCCCTGTGCCCCCTCACCCATTCTCTAGCTAGTGGGCCCTACTTTCTTTCTTCTAGAATAAACTTGCCATATTCTGGGCCTTTCGATTTTCTCAGGTATATTAGGCCCATAAACATCTTGTTGAACACTAGGAGTTCTATCATTGCCTCCTCCTGACACAGCAGCCTTGTCCTCAAGGCTAATATCTGGAAACTGACTGCGCAATAGAGCTTCATCCTCCCAAGTTGTATCCTTCATGCTCCTTCCCTTCCATCTAACTAGCCATTGTCTAACTCGTTGGTCTCCCTGATAAATGTCTCTAGCAGCTAAAATCGCCTTAGGTTCTTCAATTTCTTCTACTCCAGCTTCCAACTCAGCTTGTAAGGATGATTCCACAGCATAGTCTCCCACTGATTTCTTTAATTGAGAAATATGAAACACAGGATGAATTCTAGTGGTGTTCGGCAACTGTAGCTAGTAAGACACAGTCCCAACCTTGCCAATTATAGGAAATGACCTGAAGAATCTTGGGGCCAACTTCTGATTAATTCTCCTAGCCACCATTTGCTAGATGAGGTGTTAATTTGATGAATACCCACCCTCCAACTTCAAATTCAAGAAACCTTCTTTTCTTATCAGCATACTTCTTCATCTGCTGTTGGGCAAGTAACAAATGATGCTTCAATTGTCTCAAAGCCTCATCTCTATCCACCAACTCATGCTCTACAGCCTCCACCTTTGTCTCCCTATGTGAGAATCGTATCAACGGAGGGGGTTTTAGCCCATAAACTGCCTCAAAAAGAGTAGTTCCTGTAGATCCATGAGAGGTGGTGTTTTACCACAACTCAGCCCATGACACCCAATATGATCAGGTTTTAGGTTGTTCTGAAGCAAAATACCGTAGGTACGCTTCCAAACATCGATTCACAACCTCCGTTTGACCATCAGTCTCTAGATGATGTGAAGAGCTCATTTTTAAAGTTGTGCCCTGTAACCGGAACAACTCCTTTCAGAATAAACTGATGAACATGGGATTCCTATCACTCACAATGGATTGAGGCATGCCATGTAGCCTAACTACCTCCTTAGCAAAAACCTCTGCTACCTATCTATAAGTGTAAGGATGCTTCAGCAGAATGAAGTGTCCGTATTTTGACAATCTGTCTACTACTACAAAAATCGCATCATATCCCTTTGATTTTGGAAGGCTTGTGATAAAGTCTACTGAAATATCATCCCAAATCTGATTGGAATGGGAAGTGGTTGTAATAATCCTGTAGGGGAAGAAGCTGAATATTTCTGCCGCTGGCATACATCACACCTTCGGACAAAATCCTCCTGACAAAATCTTGCACTGTTTTCTTCATTCCTATCTAGTATAAATTTCTAGCTGCCCTCCTATAGGTTCTGAAGAATCCAGAATGTCCCCCAGCTGGGGATGAATGAAATTATGCTAGAATGTTTGGAATTAGAATAGAATTAGCTGATAAAACTAGTCTACCTTGGTACAACAACACTCCTTGCTGAAAGTTGAATCCAGGCCTAGAAGTTGCCTCTTTCTGGACATCTTGTATGAGCTGTTACAACACAATATTTGTACATGTTGTTGATGCATCCAACTCGGAGAAGAAGTGATTTCGCTTAACTCCCCTTCTTCATACCTATGGGACAAGGAATCTGCAGCTTTATTTTCTGGTCCTGGTTTGTATATGACTGCAAAATGATAGCCCAAGAGTTTTGCTATCCAATTTTGTTGGTCAACCGTAGTGATTCGATGTTGCACCAAATACTTGAGGCTTTTCTGATCAGAGTACACCTTGAAACTCCTCCCTAAGTAGGGTGTCCAATGTTGGACAACCAAAACTAAAGCCATAAGTTCCTTTTCATAAGCTGACTTGCTTAAATTATTTGGAGATAAAGCTTTACTAAAATAGGCTATTGGTTGCCTATTTTGCATCAACACCGCTCCTATGCCTTTTCCCGATGCATCACACTCTATCTCAAAATGCTGAGAAAAATTAGGCAATACTAATAAGGGGGTGTTAGTCATTACCCTTTTCAGGTCTTCGAAAGCACTAAGGGCTGCCGGGTTCCACTGAAACCACTCCTTCTTGGTCATCTTTGTCAAGGGTTTCACTATTTTTCTATACCCTTCAATGAATTTCCTGTAGTACCCTGTTAGCCCCAAAAATCCCCTTACTCCCTTAACATTTTGAGGAATAGGCCATTCCAATACAGTTTAACCTTTGCTGGGTCCACGACCACACCTTGGTCAGAAATGATATGGCCTAAATATTCCACCTGTTTGCCTCCAATCGCATATTTCTTGTTGACCACAAAACACTTCTCCAGTAATACTTTGAAAACAGTTGTTAAGTGCTCCAAGTGTTCCTCCCACATTTTGCTATAGACCAATATATTAAAAAAAACAAACAAATTTGCAGAGGTAAGGTTTGAACACTTGATTCATCATTAATTGGAAAGTCGCTGGAGCACTGGTTAACCCAAACGACATGACCAAATATTCTTAGTGACCCTCATGCGTTCTGAAAGCCGTCTTGTGCACATCTTCATCCTTCATTCGTATCTGATGGTATCCGGATTTTAGATCCAATTTTGAGAAATAAGTTGCTCCATGTAACTCATCCAACAACTCTTCAACAATGAAAATTGGATACTTATCCGGCACGTCACCTTATTTAATTCCCTATAGTCCACACATAAACGCCACGCAACATCTTTCTTAACCAAAATGACTGGGCTAGAAAAAGCACTAGAGTTATGCCTGATGATCCCTTGTTGCATCATCTCATCCACCTGTTTCTCAATCTCACCCTCATGATGGTATGGGTAGCAATACGATTGCACGCTCGGGTCCTGCCTCCTTATACAACTCAATTGCATGCACAATGTCTCAGGCTGGTGGCAAACCTTCTGGCTCTCTAAAAACTTCATTGAATTGTGCTAGTACCATGTGAATTTCAGCTCATTGCTTTTCAAAAAGTGGTTGTTCTTCTCTAGGTTGATGATCCCTCATATTGTCTTGTGTCAAACTGTACAATGATGTTGTTTGCTCTTCTATTAGCCTCTTTTTCTTTCTGTGGTAGCTCTACTCTCTGCCCTTGCAATTCCACATGTTCCCCCTTCCAATAGAAACTGATTGTCATATGCTCCCAATCGAAGGTTACTTTACCAAATCTCTGTAACCAAGTCACCCTAAGAATCATGTCCAAGTTTCCTAATTCCAGCATATACGCCTCGACCTCCGTGTGAAATTCTCCCAATAGAACTTCAATGCCCCTGCATTTGCCTCCCGTAGCCACATGATGCCCATCTCCTAGCCTCACCCCCATGGGCTTGCCTTGTTCTACTGGAATTTCAAGAATAGACACCACCTACGGAGAAACGAAATTGTGGCTGGCGTCGCTATCGATCAAGACTAGCACCGAAACGCCTTTCACCTTACCCTCTAACCGTAATGTTAACGGTGGAATCTTACAAACTGGGTTAGAATCGATGATCCAAATAAACCCATAGATCCACAATCCAAAGTATCCCTGTCCTTTTCCTCCTTAAATTCAATAACAATAATTTCTCCTTCTTTGTTCACTGTTTCATTGTCTCCCAACACCAACAAGCGAAGTTGTTTTTCCGCATGCTGATGTAAGGGATGATAGTGTTCTCCACTCTTGAAGCACAACCCCTTTGCTTTTCGATTCATCAACTCAGAGTAGGGAAGATGTTTAGTGCCACGGTTTCGATCGCCGTTGAAAGTTCATCATTCGCCATCGCCGTTGTTGCTGTTGCGGTTTGCTTGAGTAGTGAGAAATCGAGGTTCGGATTGAAGAGAGCTCACCTTGGGTTGGGTTCCCATATTAGACCCAGGCCCGTAAACATTTTTAAATGAATTCGGGTTTTGACCCGATCCAGATCCATTTTTGTATACATAACCCAAGCTATACTCCCTGTTTCCTTTCCACATTTTGGTTCCACTCATTTCTATGCTCCGAGGCCCATCGAGCTTCGCAACCTGTTTTCACATCCCGAACTATGCGCATGGCTTGAATCCGGTTGATTGGGTTAAACATTCGAACCCGTAACCTAATCTCAGGTCGCAATCCTCCGATGAAGTATCCCAAATACTGGTCCTCAGGCAATTGTGCTACTTGAGAAGATATGACTAAATTCATTCATGTACTCCTCCACACTCCCTGTTTTCATCAAATCTTTGAGTTCTTCAAAAGGGTTGTCACTCTTGTGGCCTCCGTAACGATCTATTAGAGCCCTCTTTAGCTTCACCCAAGTCAAATCGTCATCAGTTTCGCATAGAAGATTGAACCAATGAATTGTTGCTCCTTCCATACTCAGTTTGGCTAGTCGAACTTTCACCTCCTCCGACGAGCCCTGAACTTCAAAATACGTTTTAGCTCGTGTGATCCATCCAACCCGATCCTCTCCGTCAAATGGTGGCAACTCAACCTTCTTCACAGCTATCCTATATTCGGTTCCTGGGTCCTCCGTGGTTGGAGATCCCGAAGATTTCCCGTTCCCTTTGTTGTGTAATTTGGCAAACTCTTCTATCAAAGCTTGTCGGAACTCACCAGAGATTGTCGCATGGAAATCTCTAGTGTTGTCAAGCGTTCCTCCAATGCATCAACTCTTTCCCCCATCTTCGGTGGCATGGACAACGTCACTTCACTGGCTCCTTGTTTCGTATCCGGTAGGTCAGACCAAAATGATAGGTGTGGGAATAAGACTGTGATATTATTGATATTTTGGAAAATAGTGAGCGCAGAGGCTCTACAAGCATAGAAATGAAAATAACAAGGGTTCACAACTCCTCTAGAGAAAATATTTCCTAACGGATTTCTAACAAAATCCAGCCTATCCCCCTTCTATTCCCCTCTATCTACATATATTCCTTTTCTATTTTCGTGACTGATTTTTCATTCCCATTCCTCTATGCCACCTCACCCATTCTCTAGCTAGTGGGCCCTACTTTCTTTCTTCTAGAATAAACTTACCATATTCTGGGCCTTGGTTTTCTCAAGTATATTAGGCCTATAAACATCTTGTTGAACACTAGGAGTTCTATCAAGTTCACTACAAAATTGACATCCAATACAATAGAAGTGGAGAAGGGAGTAGTCTTGAAAAAGGTCACATCAGTAGAAATAATATATTGTTGAAGTTGAGGACAAAACAAATGATAACCCTTCTGAAGGTGAGTAATCAAGAAAAATACACTTTAGAGATTTGGTAGAAAGTTTGTCTTTACCTATAATAAGGTCATGGACAAAGCATATGCAACCAAAGACACGAAGAGGAATGTAGTAAAGATCTTTTGTTGGATGGAAGAGAGTGAGGAACTTGATTATTTAAGAATAGAAAAAAGTTATCTGAATATTGTATGTCAAATGCAAATTACACGTGATGTACTAATACCAATTTACTGAATCAAATTCTTACCTAATAATTAGGAATCAATGACCCTAATTTTCTAAAATCTGTAATATGACTAACAAATCTATAAAACTAATGACTAATTGAATTTTAACATGAAGATAAATCAAATTAAATTTATCCCTTTTTCATCCTTCATATCATTGAACTTTCAATGATGCATAAATTTTTATCATTCTATTTACACATCATGATATTTATTCATTTGTGCATATGTGTACATGGTTCTCAGGTCACAGGATCATGTGAAGCCTTACAAAAGATTTTTGTCTATGTGAATATTAGTTCTGATTCCTTTTATGTTCTTAGTCAGATTGATAGATTCTCAACCTATTTATACTAATTGCAGGCAAGTGGTATGATCAGAAGGGAATATGACATGAAGTGTAAAGTCTTACAGCATCTGGAATCAAAAGGAGAAAAGACTTATAAAATTGATAAAACACGTGCTGTTGTCAAAGATTTGTATTCAAGAATTAGAGTTGCAATTCTCCAGATAGACTCTATATCAAAGCGGATTGAGGAATTGCGGGACAAAGAGCTCCAGCCTCAACTTGAGGAGTTGATTGAAGGGTATGATTCTATAGATTCGTCTTGTTTTTACCGAGACCCCTTTTCATGTTGTCATGTGTTAGCTCTATATTACATGATATTTCAAGATTCGGATGAAAGGAGCACCATCTGAGAAAGCAGTTCAGGGTGCCTTTAATTGTCAGAAGTTTGTTTATTGTGACTGTCATTCTAGGTCTCACTCACACAACTGAAATACGGTTTCAAATTCTTATTTATTTATTTACAATAGTGAAATAAAGTTTAAATTGGTCATCTATGTTATTGTTATCCTGGGGCTAAGGACTCTGCTTTTTGCACCTGTCCATGCAGGCCTCTGTCAAATGATTGTTATTATTCTATGCTAATAGGGTTGCTGACATTGTGTTTTGTATCTTCGAAACTTAGTGATGCTCTCTAATAACCTTCTAAAATGGATCAATATTTCTTTTTCCTAGGTATGTCTATAAATATGAAGTTCTTGCTTTTTATTTTTTATGCTTCTTATGTTTGTATCTTGCTTTGGTGGCAGGTTAATTCGGATGTGGGAAGTGATGTTTGAGTGCCACAAGCTTCAGTTTCAGATAATGTCGGCAGCCTATAACAACAGCCATGCCCGAATCGTCACACATTCTGAATTACGCAGACAAATTACTTCCTATCTTGAAGGTGAGCTTCACAATCTATCCTCAAGTTTTAGCAAGTGGATTGGAGCTCAGAAGTCCTATCTAGAGGCCATAAATGGATGGCTGTACAAATGTGTTTCTCTTAAGCAAAAAACAGGCAAGAAAAGGAGACCCCAGAGACCACTCCTAAGTTATGGTCCTCCACCAATCTATGTGACCTGTGAAATCTGGTTGGAAAAGCTTGGTGAACTACCTATCCAAGAAGTTCTGGATTCAATGAAGAGTTTAGCAGGCGAGACCGCTCGGTTCTTGCCGCGTCAAGAGAAGAACCAGGGTAAAGCTGCAAAGAACCCCCACATAAAATCTTGGAATGCTCATATCCGCAGTGAATCATCTGATAATCTATTGAAAGATGACCCTTCAGAGGACTGGGATTCAGGTTTTGATCATTTTCGGACAAGTTTTCTTGGGTTTCTTGGTCAATTAAATAATTTTGCTGGCTCTTCTGTCAAGATGTACACTGAACTTAGACAAGCCATTCAGAACGCTAAGAACTATTATTATCATAAGTCTAATTCTCGGGCTCAAGATGGTCAGTGGAATTCTCCATCTCAGGATGATAACTCCAAATCTCAATCTCGAGTTGCCAATTCTGAGAAGAAAAAGCCCTGACAATAAGCAAAGGGTTGCCTAAAACATGGTGGAGGTGCAGCATTGTAGCTTTAGTTGATCTAATGAATGTTGAGTTTCATACAAAGTCTATTTTGCATAAAACATGGTGGAGCTGAAGCATTGTAGCTTTAGTTAAAGTAATAAATGTTGATTTTCATACAAAGTCCATTCGATGTGGCATTTGTACATGCAAGAAAGAAAAAGGAAGGAATAAAGTATTTATAGGATGACAATACTTTATATGATAGTTTCATCTTTTTAATTATGCAGTACAAGGGAGTGGTTACACTTCAGGTTAGGCAAAACTGTAGTTAGTTGGTTCTGTTGAAGTGTTCTTTATGCAGAGAGAAGTAACTTGTCAAATGTAATTTTTGTTAACATATAGGACTTTTACTTTATTTTCATTACTGATTTAATTGTTTGAATTATGATCTGCATATAAGCATTGATTAATGTTTATTTGAATTTTGCAATGGAATACTGATAGAGGGTATCTCTTGGATAATTTTCTTAATACTTTTAAGAGAAAAAAAAGTTTTTTTAAGCTGAAGTTAATTTATGTTAGTTATAAAAAAAATTGAAGAAGTTATATGAGAAAACTTGTACAAATTATATTATATATAATGTATACAAAATTAAATTTTAATTGTATGTTTTTTTTAATTATTAAGAATTAAAATTTAGAAATATTATTTTCAAAAATAAGTTTTCAATGGAACAATTATATCCACAGTAACTATTATGGACAGTCTATAATTGAATAATATTGTAAAAGAATCTTTAATTTTTTAATATAATAAATTTCTAGCAGTGGACCTCAATGCATTATTTTGACTTTCTGATTTTCATGTTTGTTAAAATGTATATTGTTTTTAGTTTTTCTTAAATAATAAGGTATTTATTCATTGTTAGGCACTGCTACTATTCTTACAAAATAAATACGCAACAGTGGGAAGAAGATGAAGACAACTATTTTCAATTGCTTAAGGAATTCATACATGTACTTTAGGACAATATTGTAGTGGAAACATTTTCAGCATAACAACATTTGAATCCCTGTAAGAAATGTCCAAAATATCTTTTTATGTAGTTTTCTCGGAAAAATTTTGATTAGTTTGATTTGAAAAGAATTTAGATTACATAATTTGAAATTATAGGTTTAGAATGTTTACAAACAATCTAATTATAAAAAATATAATATTTTTGTAATTTAAGATTACATAATTTAAAACATTTTAAGTTATGTAATTTAATATTTTTAAATCTAAAAATATATTTTAGAATATACAATTCAGAAATATATTTTGAATTACACAATCTAAATTACATTTTATAT
>Ga0123340_1001538_pt1 | contig 19290 bp, 13 predicted proteins | sample SirMexnodulemix_FD_89961 | JGI IMG/M metagenome (GOLD analysis project Ga0123340, IMG submission 89961) | Root nodule microbial communities of legume samples collected from Mexico - Siratro Mexico nodule mix | ecosystem: Host-associated > Plants > Roots > Nodule | place: Mexico: Nepantla... | reverse complement strand
TTAATTATTTTATTCATTATTATCAATTTTTAAATATTAAATAAAAATTAAAAAATATGTAAACTCTTCTTTATGTTTATATATAAGAGATTAAAAAGACATAATATACTAAAATTACCATAAAAATTACGTGTATCTTCACAATTTCAGAGTCTATATACTAAAATCACATAATAATCAATATAATCGCTACGTCATCTTTTAAGGGTCTATGTAAAAAAGAAAAAACATTAAAAGAAACTAAAATCTACCAAATATTTATTTAGAGACTAAAAATCAAAGTCTCTAAAATTAATGAACTAAAAATATATTTTATCAAAAAAATAACATCACAAAAAGAAATTAGGGTTTTTCGTCTTGGGCTCTCTCGGGAATTGGATTAAACCCAACTCGGCTGGCTACCCTACTATATTTAAAGTTATCACTCTTACTCTTCTGGACACACAAAAATTTCCAAAGCCTTTATTTTTCTCTAAGGTACGCTCTCACTCTCTCTCACCTCTCACATTAGTTAGTTAGGGTTTTTGGGCAAATAAATAAATTTTCTGCGATTCCCGTCTTTGAATCTTTGAAACACTCAAGTGGGGTTAGTGATAAAGGGGTTTTAGGACATTGGTGGGTTTTACACCTTTTTCGTTTTTTGTTTGTTGAGTTAATTTATTGACGATTTTAATTTTGAAAGCGAGTTGGTTGAGGAAGATGAGGCCGATTTTTGCTGGAAACTTGGAGTACGATACTCGTCAATCGGAGCTTGAACGGTTGTTTTCAAAGTATGGAAGGATTGACCGCGTGGACATGAAATCTGGTAAAGCACACATGGTTTGGTAAAGCACACATGGTTATATCTTCGCATCAGCACTAAAAATATTTTTAGTGGGTTTTTGTCTGTTTCATTCTTACATTAATTTTCCTTGTTTGATGAATGGTGATGATGAAGTAAGAATTTGTTTTTGTTGAGTTAATGTTTGGTTAAACTTTTGTGAGCGAACCCTACCCTTTGGTTCCTTATTGAATACTAGTTATTTATTAGTTGCGTTTGTTTTTACTTGATATGTTGAATGATCAATTGTCCAATCGATTTCGTGTTGTCCATATGTTGTGTCATTTAGTGAAACTGTGAGGGTTTTTAAGACAACTAGTTCATTGATTTTGTGAAGTTAGTGTATGAGTAAGACAGAGGGTGTGGCTCGTTGGCAACACACTGAGCTTGTGGGGAAAGACATGATTTCGATTCCCCACAGAACACATTCTTGGAGAGGGGCGAGGAACTTAAGGGTGACTATGCCCTAGTCCTGAGTAGCAATCTCATAGCTGGTTCAAAGAGTGTAGCTTTTGGGATACCTTGGGCTTCCATTGGGAAGCCAAAGGACGTAAATTACGGTGGTTAAAGAAAATTAACAAAATAGACGATCAACTAAATGGGGCGGCCGTGTTTTGGAATTTGGATGTGAGCATATGGCTGCTTTTGTGGCTTGAATGTGTAGTTCCTATGGCCTGGTAGGAAATAAATGGAAGCCACAATTGCAATGCCTTTGGAAAGAAAATCCTCTGGTTTTTAAGTGTTTGTTTTGGCGCAGGAACTTCTACTAAGGGAAAACATGCTGAGCTTCTGTCTTGGCTTGCCAACCTCTCTGCAAAATTTTTTTGGAAGAAAACCTTCTTGCTTGCCTGCCCTCCTTCTACCCACTGATCTGCATTTTCTCATCTGATCACTCGTCACTCACCTCATCATCTCCCAACATTGACATTTCCACCAGAATGTTCTTAGTGGGATCATCAATCAATTTATTAAGCAATGCGTAGCTTATCTGAATATAGGGGATCAATGAAATTCTGTCAAGTCATGCCATTCTATTTCTGAAATCACTTGTGCTGTCTGAATGGAGAAGCATGCTTAGCAGTCTCAGATCTGAATTTTGGATTTAACCTTTATTTGCAATCATGATTTTGTTCCTCGTTCAACGCCTCTACAGCTTCATGTGCATCAGCCCTCACTTATATTCAGGTGTTGTATTCCTTTGTTCCTGACAGGGAAAATGATTTCCTGGTTTGGCTGATGTACTTCTGGTGAGGGATAACATGCTGATGTCTTTAATAATCATCTATGTCCCTAATACTAGTTTTGTTGCAGGTTTTGCTTTTGTCTATTATGAGGATGAGCGTGATGCAGAAGAAGCAATTCGAGCACTTGACAATGTTCCATTTGGTCATGAAAAGCGAAGGCTATCTGTGGAGTGGGCTAGGGTATGATAATGTTTTCATAATTATATTTTGGTTTTATTCACTTATTGATGAGGGCATGAGAGTATCATAGTATCCTATCCAATTTTAATAGGAGCTTTCGTTTTTTTCCTTTGGCAGGGTGAACGTGGACGTCATCGTGATGGATCAAAGGCAAACCAGAGGCCAACAAAAACCCTGTTTGTGATTAACTTTGATCCAATCAGAACTAGAGTTCGTGATATAGAAAAACACTTTGAACCTTATGGAAATGTTCTTCATGTCCGAATTCGACGGAACTTTGCATTTGTGCAGTTTGAAACACAAGAAGATGCTACTAAAGCTTTGGAGTGTACAAATATGAGGTAAGTAATGAAATTATAGTCTTGTAGTAAAATTCTGTTTTTTTTTTTTTTTTAATTTTATTTTATGTTACTGGATACAAATATTAACTTTTTGGTTTCATTACACGTGCAGTAAGATCCTGGACAGGGTGGTGTCTGTGGAGTATGCTTTAAGGGATGATGGTGAGAGGGGTGACCATTATGATAGTCCTAGACGAGGAGGTTATGATAGATCTCCCAGTCCAGTTTATCACAGGCGACCAAGCCCTGACTATGGTCGTCCACGCAGTCCTGTATATGATAGGTATAATGGTGGACCAGACAGGCGTAGGAGTCCTGATTATGGCAGGCACAGAAGTCCTGATTATGGCAGGCGTAGGAGTCCTGATTATGGCAGGCGCAGGAGTCCTGATTATGTAAAGCCAAGGAGTCCTGATTATGTGAAGCCGCCCAGGAGTCCTGATTTTGGGAAGCCCAGGAGTCCTGAATACGGTGGTAGATATCGCAGGTATATTCTTATTGATTTAACCCTTTCGTGCTCCATCTTTTTTCACTCTTCTAGCAGCTTATTTATTCTGTTTCATCTGCAGCCGTTCTCCAGTGCGAAGGTCTAGAACTTAAGGGATGTCCGGTTTTAGGGTAAGAAGAAGGCTACAATGGCACTGTCACTTTCTAGTTGTTAGAATAGCAAGTGGTACATTATGTAGTAAAGGGTACTTCTGAGTTTAATGTGGTTTGCGTCTTTATTTAGCAATTAGCAATCAGTGGCAATGATGGTTCCATAGGGACCTAATATGAGACCCTGTTTAGTGTGGGATATTTGGTGCATATTTTTGCAATGACATCGTGCTTTGCTACAGTCGAATTCTCTTTTCTTTAGCCTAGTATTGACACTGTTGTGAATGAGTGCACTCTTGCAGTTAATTTGTAATCAAATCTGCTCCAAAATAGCTGTTAATTGGTAGCTGCTTATGCACTGATTCTGGAGTGATATGCATAGTTTTAAGTACCCTCATTTTATGAAAAGGAACCTTATATGGAAAACCAAACGAAATACTTGGTAAAAGTAGGTGTCTAAATTTAGACTTCTTAGTATAGGAATTGCCGTCGTGGCTAATTAAATTGCCGAAGTAATATAAATAATTTCTTATTTGTTAGATACTGGTATATTAGTTTAGTTTGTTAATTTGTGTAGCAGTTTGGTGGTTTATATGAAAATTTAGGTAAGGTTGGGAAAACAGGTTTGGTATAAGTTTAGGCAGGCAACTATAGCCTCTACCATTGGCTTTTTTGTCATTTTGAGTTTCAGGGTATTATAGTAATCACCTTGTGTATGGAATCCCTCAGATAAGGTCTTAACGGTGGGGATTTCTTGTTGCTCATGTGCATCCCTACTTTTGCATCTTTCCGTAATGAATCAATTCTAAAACCTAACTCCATCCAAAAATGTTTAATATTATTTAAGTGCTATTTCATTTCATAACCAACAACTTAAAATGCTACTGGGCCTTTATCTTGTTTTTATATATTTTTTACAAAATGAAAAAAATATTGAAAGTTAGGAGAATAATTTCTGTGATTATACGAGTGAAGACGAAAGTATAACAGAAGTTTTCTCATAATTCAGCCAAAGTCTTTGAAGATTTGGGGGCTAGTAAATTACAATTACAATGCTAATTCATTCCGGTAATTAAATTCTTATTGTTTGTCTTAAGAATATTTCATTATGATAATAACATCGTAGTTGCAATTATTTTATCCGAACCATCACTCATTTTGATACTACAAAATTGCATAACAATTTTTATTATAAAAATTTAAGATCATTTATAAATTTCTCCAATTTAAACCCTTAAATAATAGGAGAGTAGGCCTTGTCTTATCTATTTAATAGTTTTTTTAAAGAATTTAAATTTCATTAATTCATTTAGTAGAATTTAAAGTTATTTTTAAGTAAACAAAATGTATAGAACTTTTTATGATTTTAATATTATATAACAATATATATATATATATGTCAATAAGTTGGTTGTTGGAAATTATTAAGTCTCAGTTAATGAAATATTGGAGTAATGTATATAGTTGTGGGAGATGGTTTACAATGTTGTCCAAGATGGTGAGATGGCTACAGAAATACAGTCCCCTGGAGTTAGTTGAAGTTGAATAGTAATAAATGAGCTATTAGTAAATATTATTGCGTGATTGATATCCTAATCATGGTATTAACCATTAAGCATTATTGTGCCGGCATGCTTAATTGTTGTTAAGACCATCTTAAATATTATTGTATCATAATGTTTAGCTATTGTTCTGTTAGATCATTTTGGCATATGGGATGGTACACAAAATTATAACAACACATTATTTCAAAGTAAAATATGTTAAATTTATTTTTTATAAAATGTAATGAAGTTAAGTAAATGTTCAAGACTTGGTTCTGAAGGAAGTTCGTTGGTGAATTTCACTTCTAAAAAGTGAGAACAAATATTTATACATTGATAATTATTGATTAAAATTTCTACAGATGAAATTACTACTAATTCCAACATTTGTTATACATGTATTTTGATTTTTATTGTAACTTCAATAATTAATTTTTAATTATTAATTAGAAGTAAATTTTATAATAATGATTCATGGTCTTTGATGTTAATAACCAAAACTAACTAACCAACCATATTTGAAAGAAAGCTAAAATTGATTTAAAGAAAATAAGAAAAACCAGCCACCATTATTCTGTCTTTTATCCTTTCATACATAACCACTGAATGATAATGAATCTGAGTAGTCCTTTGCTCATCTCAATTGACTTAATTTGTGGCTCTAACTTAGTGTCACTTCCTTCTTTAGCACTCTCATGTCTGCATCTTCTACATCAATTTATCAAAACTTATTTCCTCTTTCATTGCTTTTTCCTTTTAGGAGAAATACTCATTCAATCATTTAACTAATAACTATTGGCTATGTCTGCCCAAGATGAAACCATCAAATGAAACTGATATTTGCTATCAGGTAAAAATGTAACAAAAATACCTCTCTAGATAAAAAAAGGTTCAAAATTTATCTATTGTTGGCTATCATTTGACAATCATATTGATTGGAGAAATTCATTTCATTAATAATGAACACCCCTTCAAGACAAAGATGAGTTTCATCAATTGTAGCAGCATAAAACAGATAAGATTTTGATACATGTTTGATTACAAATAATATATATGTCTAAGTTGGAGACTTCCTAAGTTCTTCCTCAATTGCTTTTTCCAGCCATGCCTCAGCATCTTCCATCATTCCAGGGCTAAGCCTGACCATGAGAATGCAAAATTCAGTTTCATTAAGCTTTCCATCCCCATCAAGATCACCTTGTCTAACCATAGCATCTGCATCCTCAATACTCATGCCCTCCATGCCAAGAAGAGCTGAGTTTGTCCTCAGACTCTCACTTGTTATCAAACCTGTTTCTGGGTCTGATAGAAGCTTGAAACCCCCACACAGCTCTGACACAAAGGCCTCCACATCAAGCTTCTCTGCCATCAGAGGCAGCAAGTCCTCAAACTCTGTCTCCATGCTGCTTTGCTTCATGCTGTGCTGCTTGCTTTCCATCTTCTGATACCAACCTTCCCTTTTCTTCTTCTTTCTGAACCTTGGAAAGAAGGGTTGAAGCAGAAAGCGACTTTGGAAGACTTTATATCATATAAGAATGAAGACTGAATGAGAATTCGTTAGGACAACTAGTCTTTTATAGACATGTAAAAGTTCTTCCTTTTGGAATAACTCCTTCCTAACAAAAATTAATTATTCCAATCATTTTTAATAGATTTTTACTTTTAATTATATTTTTCATCCATACTATTCAATCTAAGAGAATTGAGGAATCATGGAATTGTTAAGTTAGATTTTTTATTGGCTTTAATCAGTTTTTGCTAAAGGAATCAAGAGCTAATATGAGACTAACTATTTATTTGGTAGTTATGACTATGACTATGACTCTTTAACAAATGTTTTCTCTAATGTGTAACTTTACTTCCCTACTCGTAAATCACTCCTTGCAACCATTCCATGATGCATACTTTTATTTCTTAGTCTCACCACTTTCATGCATAGGGTAGGTCATAAACATAGGGTAATTTTTTCTATTAAGAAAGAGTAATGATGCTTGCAAAAGAAAATGAAAGAGACAAATTTGTGGCTCAAAGAATATTATTTAAGTGGGATTGGAGAGTTGGGAATTGTACTAAGTCAAGAAGTTGAGGAATCTAGAGAAAACTGTCTTTGACAAGTAGATATGTATTAGTTCATGTGCATGCCATTGATTATGATTTGATTTTTCATTTTGATGAAGAGTTTAATATGTATAGGAAGGTTTCTAGGAAGGTGCCTTTGGTGGGAACAGAAGGATATTCTTGTTCAGACGTAATCTTCACTTGCAGGAACTGTTCATAGTTTGGCTTTCCATGAAGCTTCCTCTTCCATTTCTATTTTCCTTCTGTCCATCAAATTTTGCTATTCTGTCGTCTTCTCAATCAATCATATATATGACAAGTGCCATAATAATTTATTTGTTGTGAAGCCACAACCTTTCCACATGGAGCATATAATTCTCAAAAGCATGATTATTTTTACTTCTTTTCTCAAATCATATCACAACATCTAGTTTTATTACTTTGATTTTATATTTCCTTTTCCTTGTTTTGTTTTTATTTAAGAGTTTGAACCAATGCCCTCTTCACGTGTTTCACAACTCTACCAACCATGGTTCATCATTGTTTAGTGGCAATTTTTTATATTCATAAACTGATTAGTAGCTATGCTAATCACGTTTAGTTGATTTTAAGTTTGAAACATGAAAAAAAGAAGGATTTTAGAGAGGTAAAAAGACAACTAGGAAAATAATTAGCTTCTTGAAATGGTGTTGTGATTGATGAGTTAGTGGGACAGGATTCTATTTCCACACAAGAAAACAAGAAAGTTAGACATGTTTTTGTTATTAAATTTGGTTTAAATATTGCTCAAGTTGTTATGGCTGCTTCCGAATGATTGATGAAGACGCAAGTATCGAATACGATGGATCATGCAAACTCAAGCAACATTGAACTATTGAATTTTGGCATGAGAATAAAGCTTCTGATTTTTGTGCCAACTTGCATAATGTAAAAGAATTTATATAAATTAATTTATTTATGAATTAATTTTGACTTATGAAAGAATTAATTTTTTACTTTTACCTTTTTAGAATTGTGAAAAAATTCGACCTTCACATGTCGAATTTTACATCTCAACTTGCATTTTTTATCCTTATTATCCTGTTTTATGAAATTGTTTCAGTGATTTATTTTTTTAAATTTATATTGTCATCAAATATTTTGGGTCTATAACATATTATTCTAATAAAAATAAAGGGAAATTTGAAAAATTATAAATTTCAATTTACTGTTACCATTTTCCAGCTCATAAACAGGACAGTGGATACAGTATGCATATTTTCAGCACAATGGTATCATGGACAACCAATAGTGCCATTTTATAAAGAAAAAATCTCTAAACATGAATACAATTCTAAACTTTCTTGTTAAATATAAAGCATATTGAACATTTTTCATGCTTAAAAACATTAAATACATATTTATTTTTATATATAAACTACTCAAAGGACTCACAAAAACACAAATTCACTGGTATATAATAAGAACAAGAAAATGTCAAAAGAATCAAAATACTAATTAAATATTGTTCGACCATAAATAGGCTAGAATAAAGTCTTGTCCACATAACAATCTGGAATAGGACGATTGGTCCAATAATAATGTTATCTTAACATACATGTAAGAGTGAGATAAAAAACTTGCAATACACTTAGCATCACAGCAGAGAGAGAGAAGATTTGTTTTCCAACGCAGACACATACCAGCTTTCTTGATTCAATACATAAGAACTTAGTCACTTCAATATATTAAATTAATCCACTCCTGAATAGATAAATATTGCAATTCTAGCAAATGCTGAGCTCTATTAGCTGAACTTAGTTCTTGTTTGTTGGATCCACTTTACACTTTACAACATGTTCATGTATGTTGGTACAATTAAAGTATTTTCAAACATCAAGATGTTTGCTGTATGGTTAAAAACTTTAACAGATTGAGTTGGCTCTCTGGTTTAGGTTAATATTAATATATTATCTAGTTTTGTGAACAAGATTTTCACTCCACCAAATACTTGTTTGCGTGAAATAAGTGCAGCAGGAGTTTAATATTTTTCTATGAAGTATTCTAATGATTTGCAGAAAAAAAATATGTAAGAAAACATAGCATTATTCATACAATATCAGTGAGAACGTGCCAACCAGAATCACAACACTATATATTTGAAACATATACTATAAACTGATATATATATATATGTGTGTGTGTGGCAGACAGCAAGGCAATTACAACAGAGAGGAAGGGAAATGTTTCTGAGCTCTATTGACTGAACAAAGTTTTTGTCTGTTTGATCAGATTTAGAATATTCATTATTTTTATACAACTTTGGAAAACTTTTAGGAATATATTTATGTATGTTGGCATAGTTAATAGTATTTTCAAATATAAAACTTCAACATAGTTTCATACTATAATATGTTTTATACATGTAATGATTAATGACTTAATGGTCAATGTCTAAGGTGGAGTTTGTAAAGAAGAACCCCTCAGACTTTGGACCTTCCATCAGCATATATAACAGTGGCAGAAGGTATAAATAAGTTATATGGTAGAGCATAGGAGAATGTTGAGAAAAATGACTGAACCAGTGTGAAAGTGAATCAATGGAAAGATAGTGTGAAAAAGGTGGAGGAATAGATGGAACTTTAATAAAAATCATTATAGTTAAATATATCTGAAGTTAGAATATATGTGGGCCAAAAATTGGAATTACCAAATTTTGAGGCTTTGGCTAGGACAAATTGAAATAAGTACCTTAATGTCCTTAATTCACGTTTGCAAAAGCCTTGATTGTTCTTAACTTACAGAGAAAAGAATGAAAGAAAGGAAAAAATGAAAGTTACTAGATGGAGAAAAGTACATGAATCAATTGTATTTCTGCTCTTATTTAGATTTTGTCAGCATGGAAGTCTCTAACACAAAGAAGCTCCTATGACACCCCCATCTTGATTGGTTTTACTTAATTTACATGTTCAAAATTATTCAAATTATTAGTTACAATTTTACGTGATTCTTCTGTTTTCAATGTGCTTCTAAACATATTATTAACCTTTCACTTCACCTCCATGTCCTTAATTAACTGAAAATAGCAGGACTATTCTGACTGACTAACACTTTCCAATATTGGAAACTATTTTAAGAAGTCTAGGGACTAAAATAACATTGCACTGCGATTGCTTAGAATAAAATGGTGATTCTCTTGCTGATCATCTTGAAGATGAATATGATTATAAAGATACTAATAAAATGTTTTTGTTCCTTTAATTTTTTCCCCTATTATTCCCTACCATTTTCTAGTTTTATGTGTCTGGTTCAGATAAATAAATGCTGCAGGAGTTTTGCACACAGCATACCCCACAATTGAACATCAGTCTGAACTAAACTGTTGAAAAGAACTGACTCTGACAACACTTCCGTCTTATTCAACTATGACTTGTCATGCAAAAGCTTCAGGGGACAGCAATTTGTCGTTGCAAATGAACACCATTTTTTCTGTAAGCATCTAGGGACCATCTTGGAGTAGTTTATGAAATTCTTAAACTTAAGAATAAGATTTTATGTAGCTTTACTATTGGAGTAATTGAAGTCCAGTTTTTACACAAACAATTGTATGGTCCACTTTAAGTTATACCACTGGAGAAAAAATTGCTAAAGTTCTTCAGGATTATATCATTGGAAATACTCAGGCCTCTTAAATTATAGATGACTAGAATCTGAAACAGCAAAAGACGTACCGTGCTTAAACACTTCACTTTACCCCTTGAAAGGATAAAAGTCAATCTATTTTATGACAGAACGGATTACAAATAGCACATATTTCAGACAGAACATCCTGTTATCAATATGCCTAATTGAGAGCTACAATGTCTCAACTTTTCTAACAGTTGAAATTTTAATGTTTCTGCAAAAGAGAAGTTTCTACTTCATGCAAAAATAGAGGCAGTCAAAGGACATGATGATATTCAGGTAAACAGATTAATCAAGTGTTTATTCAATAGTATTTCAAGTAAAACTTTTTACTGAATAAGCTTATAGTATTATTAAGAATTTATTCATAAACTTAACTGTAAAAATCATAAGATTTATAAACTCCTATATAGTCATTTTGGCTGATAAAGTGCAAAAACAAGAGGCTTTTTATGTACCAGGATCAATCAGTGATCTTCGAAAAAAAGAATCTTTTGTACATGAAAAAAGACCAATTCACTGTTCACATCAGGGGGAGAAATCATTTAACAACTTATTTCATCTAGAAAAAAATTAGAGTCACTAAAATCAACTTTTGAAATTTGAACAAATAAAATCCCCCCTGGTCTTTGCAAGAACTTCACAGACAACCTATGAACAATTGAGTTCAGATGGCTTGGATCTAAAACAGTAAAATCTGTTTACTATCCATTGCCCTTGATTATCTTGAACTTCTCTAGCACGCATTTTCCTTCTTTGTACTTCTGTGTTTCCTCATAAGCTTTAACATACTTCCAGCCAAGTTCCTCTCCACAATCAGAGCAATACACATCAGCCACTGTGTGAAGACCAGTGATAAGCTGCCTATCCTCTTTAGGACCCAAAACAATGTTCATTGCGTGAGAGAATAAAAATGCTCTACCATTGGTTGCCTGTTACATATCTCTTGAAAATCCTAGGTTAAAAAGGAACTTCAAAGAACATGAAAACAAAAACTCTCACATGTTTGAAGGAACTTGAAAATGCTAAAAACTTTAAGTGAATTCACTTCACTATAGATCAGGTCAATTTTTCAGGCCATGTTTGAAAGGTTTCTGACATGATTAATAGGGGTATATGAATCTTAATCTTTAGCCCAACAACTAGATTAGAAGTTTTTTTTGTTTATTTTATGATTCTTTTAACACCTTAGTAGTTTCAACGGCTGATTAGTTGAAATTTAGAACCAACAGATCCTATTCTGATTGGTTCCAATGAATCATCCATTTCAATCTAGAAATCTAGCATAAAAATGGAGAAAATGCCAAAAATGCAAGAGAAAGTTCACCTGGAAATCTTTGGAAACAATATCATCATGGAAAGCAACAAGGTTCTGGCACCTAAAGCAGCAGTATGCCCGTGATCCCATCAACTCCGCCATTGATGAATTTGGCTGGCACTGCCACTTTTGCTCCTACTCATAAATAAAAGTGCAAAAGGAAAGGTTTTTGGTCAAACACTCAATAATACAAAACTGACCAAACAATAGAACCCTTTCAAGCCTATCTTACCAATAAGTGACAATGGCTATGATTTGTCAAATGGGTATCAAACAGTGTCTACATGGCTAATTGAAGTGCAAGAAATGTACCTAACCAAACCATGTGACGTCAATCACAATGAAACATTTGGAAGAAAAGAATATGTCTAAGAGGGTAATTGAGTAACGCAGATTCTAAAGGACTTTGATAATTAAGAGTTTTGTTTAAATAAAAGGTGTTGATTGTGATGGCATAGGAAATGTACTAAAATAGTTTGGTAGGAAAGTGATGTAATTCTTTAACAAATGTTTATTTGTTGCTTGAAAAGCTACGCTTTCCCTTTAGCATAAACACATGAGAGAAGAAACGCATACATATACATAAAACAAAATGTAAAACTAGAACCAATGCAAACAAAGATTCCTCTCAATGTCACCAATTGATCAAGGAGTTGTGTATTCTATTAACGTGTTTCTTTCACCATCTTCTAAGTTGAAGTAAAAGGTACCTTTGCCCTTGAGTTTGTTTATTGGTTACTTGTTGGTTTATGCCAAGGTAGTTAAATCCAAATTATGATTAGGATGTGAAGAGTTTACAAAATCATAATTGAGATGATAACATGAATAGTAGATTTTGCTTTTTTACATAAATGGTGTTACTCTTATGACTTGGATGTGTAACTGTAATCTTTAAATTAAATTTTGTAGGGGAGGAAGAGATGATAGAAGTGCCTTGATTGAGTTTTATTTTAGTTATAACTTATTCACCTAGAAAGATCAAAAGTGTAAAAGAGTAAACTCTTATAGTATGTTTGGTTGAACTGATTTGGGTGAATTTATTGCACAAGAGGATGAATTTGGAAGGATGAAGACTGTTTGATTGACCTAATTTGAGAGAATGGATGAAGAGGGATTTGGAGGATGGTATCTTCAATGATGTGAAGAGATTTGAAGAGATATAACTTGAAATTACGAAATAACCCTCATAAATGAGGTGAAAATTAGGAAATACTCTTATAAGTGAGTCATAACTTTGGAAATTACAAAATACCCCTTTAAGTGGGTTTAAGGTTTTCATTGTCCATAAGGATTAATTAGTAATTTCAAAAATATATCAATTAAAAAAATTAAAACAAATTTATAATATCTATCAAAATTCCCAAACTTTCATAATCAATCTCCTTAAATTTCTTCAAATCTTACCATTTATCCATTAATCCAAACAACTCTATCATCCACACAAAATCCTTTCAAATTCATTTCCTCAAATCCACTTCCCCAACCAAACAAAAGCTTAGCTCTTTAGACTGCGGTCAAAAGTGTAACACAATCTATTCAAATTCCCATTCAAATCTCTTCAAATTCATTTCCTCAAATCCACTCCCCCATCCAAACAAAAGCTTAGTTCTTTAGACTGCAATCAAAAGTATAACAGAGTGGATAGTGTTACACCTGATAACACATGTAGCAAGATCAATTTTAATTACATTAATTTTCAATTAATATTAAGTTTTATTTGAACTGAATCCATTAATAATGAACATGTTACTATTAAAATTTCTATAGCTTGATTTATGTATTGGTCATGCTTAAAGTTGGGTATACTCATATTTAGAAACATAATCAAGGTTCTTATATTTATTTTATTCATAAATTTTGATAAATAAACTCTAAAATCACATTAACTTAGTTCTATCGAACTCTAAAAAATAAAGTGAACTATTAAAGAGATAAAAACTCATTTGTTTTAAAAAATGAGTCAAAATCACTAATAACGTTGGGAGTGGGTGGGTTGAGTTCTGGCAGCAAACCCCATCTAATTTTTTTTTTGTCGGCACCCATCTAATGCCACATTCATTTTTCTAATTATATTGGTTTTGGAGTTATTAGTCATTTCTTGGGGTGTTAAGTGAACGACTCAGCATTAAATATCGTTTCATCGATGAAGGAGGGGCCAGATTAAAAAAAAAAGTATCCCCTCTTCTTAAAACTCACAGATTAAGAAATTCTGTTAAATCATTGAAGAGTATAACAAAATAAGAAAAAAAACTTTCCACTTCCTAATTTCTTAACCAAATTTGCTTGAAGAAACATTGGTTTTCCTTTAAACAGAAAAGAAAGTACTTTATGTGATTATACTTGTTTGTGCTTATTTGGGGAAGGGAAGAAGACTAACGATATGCAAGAATCGTGGTATGCAAAGCAGTAATGGTAAAAAATATACTAAAATAGCAAAGGGTCTCTCTGAGAATGTGTCTTCTAGAACTATAAAATTTCTAGAGACGCATCTCCTACATTTTGCTAAAGAGAGACTGAGAAATATCTCCAAAACAAGGAAAAGGTAGGTTGAGGGTAAGTACACTCACTAAAAAGAGCCACATCCAATATACAAAGAACAGTTAAGATCACAACACAAACTTTACAGTGAAACAATTTCAACAAGGCTTAAAAAGAGGTCAATCAACAAGCTCAAAATCACCCAACAGCCAGTTTCTTCTTGGCCATCCATCTCCTTCTGGTGGATTCCAGTGCCTCCAACTTCATTTTGTTGAGTTCATCAATCCAATGCTGATAGTGTGACTCAATCACAGCAAGTTCAAACTGTAGCTCAGGATCAATCTCCTCTTCTGCTGAAGAAGACACATAAGAACAGCTACTTCTTGAGCTCCCAACATTAGTAGATGTTCCAAGAACTGACCCTGAGTTCTTTGGGTAGTCATTTATCACAACTTCTTCCCCAGCACAATAATCTCCTGGTTGCAATTTACAGTCCTCAAAATATGTATCTTCAAGCTCAAGTTCAGACATGGACCTACTACTTAAGCATTTAGAGCTTGCATCAACATTGGAATTATCACAATTCTCATCTTTCCTAGGAGCATTTTCAACAACTACCTCGGAAGCTTCAGATCTTTGTGAATTATAATCACCCTCAAAAGTAGCCTTATCACCATTTTCTATCTTCTCGGCTTCCACAAAATCTTCTTTGGGGGGTGTATCAATTCGAGAGAAGTCATCCTCTTCATTAGCCAAATCAGAGGGAACACTCGGTAGGGAAGAACCCCATGGCCATCCCATGAAGCTTTGGCCATCTATATTAGGATTCATTTCTCCACACACGCAACGATCACTTGAAGGATTCCACCAAGGGAGAAGTTTCATTATCAAGTAATCAATAAGCTCAGCTATGAAAGGTACATCGTGATCTGCCAGCTCCAAATGTTCAACCATCTCTTTGGCCACAGAGACTGCGGTATCAGAATCAAGGTAAAAGAGAAAATGTACATTCCTTATTCGACCTGCTATAGTAACACAACAAACACCTTTCAGTATCAACTTTCATGGCACAGGAAAGCATGTCAAAAACTAATCCAGAAGTTCTCTACTCCCGGGCTCCTCCTTGAAACAAAAGTAGCATAAGGAGAAGGAAAGGACGGAGAAAATACTAACCACAAGTATCAGCAATACGCAAGGTCAACGATACCGAGTTATCGTCATTTTTAGTCCCTTTCAACTTAAACTCATTGTTATTATTTGCCCTCTGAACTTCAAAAACGGGACAATAAGGGGTTTCCTGGTTGCTTTCAGAACAGATACTCATGGAAAACTGTTTGTAGTAGTCACCATCCAAGTCCATAGATTGAGAAGCAGAACCAGACTTGAATGAGTATGCTCTCAGATTTCTTCTAGGTGGTTGTAAAGGATAAAGGACGGGATCCTTTGAATTCTCAACTTGTAGAAAAGGGTCTTTCAGAAGCTCCTCTGCTGACAATCTCTCAGATGCTGGAACCAAACATTTCTCAATAAACTCCTTTATTTGAGGATCAGTCACCTTATTAAGGGAAGCGGGTTTGATGCCCTGCAATGACATGCATCAGAATACAGGATAGATACAAGCTAAATTGTTGGTATAATAAGTTCAACTGATAAGGATATGCCAATAGTTTATTTACTCACTGAGGTGACTTTCTTAAAGATTTGAGCTGGATTTTTGCATTCCGAATAGGGATACTCAAAAGTAACCATCTCCAATATGCACATCCCAAAAGAATAGATGTCAACCAGTTCTGTGTATGACTCTTCATATAGTTCTGGAGCCATAAACTCAGGAGTCCCTTTCAGAGAAACAGCAAACAAAAGCATAGTTCAGTGCCATTGGAACCAACATGATAAAAACATCACATATAAGGAAGTAATATGTTACCAATAACACTTCGGGCGGTTGGTTGCTGCATGACAATTGCCAAACCAAGGTCCCCTATCTTAACTTCACCCTGGTTTCCATTCACAAAAATGTTGTCACATTTCAAGTCTCTATGAATAATGGGTGGCCTGTGACTGTGAAGATATAGTAAGCCATTAAGAATCTGCCTGGCCCAACCTTTTATAGCTTTCATTTCAACATATTTATGCTTCTTGCGATATCTGTCAGCCAAAGGTGTACAAAAATTTCATATGTGCATGTTACAACCAACTAATATAAAGGAAAGGGTACTAAAATCAGGAGAACTTACTGCCTTAAATTTCCTGATGTGAAGAGTTCAGTAATCATGTTAACAGTTTTCTGCTTATCGTCAATCCAAGAATCACAGAACTTAATGATATTGTCATGTTTCAAAGACTTCAAAAGATTAACTTCAGAATACAATTTCGCAAGATCATCTACTGAATGCAAGAGGCCGTCAATCTTAACTTGGTTCCAAGCAACTTCAATTCCATCAACTTCATCAAAACCCCTATAACTGCAAAAAAGAAAGAGATTAAATAGCATGCTTTCACGAGTAAAAACTGTTTAACAATCCAAAATGTTATTGAATAATCAATTTCCTGAAGAAATAATTCATAGCAAGTAAAATTCTGAATCAAATTAACCTATTGAACACTAGGAAGAAAATAAAAAAGATTAGAGATAATAAGAAAAAAGAATTATAAATAGAAACAAAAATAGAAGAGAGAAAGATTAGGCATTAAATCTTACACAGTTTTGAAGGCACCCCTTCCCAAGACTTCATTGTACTGAGAGAAAAGCAAAATGGAGAAAAAAATAAATTAATAACACATATAAAGAACAAGTGAATAGTAGAAATGAAGTAAACAAATCCCCTTGAATGATGTGGGCACATTGTAATAAGTGCCTCTAGCTGTGCTTCACAGAAAGCAAATTTTTCATTAAGAGGATTATCCATATTATTGAATCTTAAGCATGAAATAGGTTTTACACTTCTGAATTATAAAGTAAAAGCGGAACTTAGTTTGTGAATCCCTCTTCCACAGATGATAAGGGTAACTCACTACAGATACAGCAGTAATTCATTACAGATACAGCAGTAATTCATTACAGATACAGGCAATTTATAATTGTTTCTTTAATGATAACACACTTTCTTTTTTTTAAATAAAATTCATGGTAGACATTATTACGAACTTTGATATCTCATATAGGCTGACATCCTAACAATAACTCACATTTCAGCTAGGCTGACATCCTAATGATAACACACTTTCAAGCCTGACAACTTTGATAGAAAATACAGATTTTGGCGCATAATACACCGTCTCTAGCATATAGTCATTTCTTCAACTTATATACCTTGCGTTTCAAGTTTATCATCCAGCCAAACGAGAAAAACAAGGCTAATCAATATTAAATTACTATTGTTTAAGAACTAGGATGTGCTACCATGATAATTCAATGCAGAGTTGATCTCAACTAGCACATTTTCACCACCAACATATGCAATTCAAACTCACCCTCTCCCCCCCCCCACCAAACCAAAAACCATAGAAAACACACAGTTCACAAGCAATTATTAAACTGTAGAAGAACCACCGAAGTTGACTAAAAGTGAATCCAAAAACATATAAATGAATAATGCGTGAAGGTGCTCATGTGACTCAATTATAATACCCTTATGTACCGCCCGGTTGGATCTTTCTCCGCAAACTCTTCCTCAAAATCCTGAGGCTCCCTAGTCCCGAACACATTGCTGACGGGAGGAAGTGTCAAGACAGCACCAGAATTCATTCTTTCTGGTGGCTGAAACAATCAGAACCCAACACAAATTGTTTCTCTTTCTAATTATTAGTATATGTTTATAGGATGGGGCCTAGTTTGTGATTGGAATGGAGAAAGGTGGGAACAGAACGAAGGAGGAATCGAATGCCGACCGCAGCAGGAATCGGCATTCGATGACAATGGTTGGAGGCAATGAACCTAAATCCAAAACCCAACCTTCCATGTCATAGCAAAAATTCATTCTCAAACCAAACCCACCACCTCCACCTTCCTCTCAAAGTCCATTCTTTCCACCGACCCAGGTACCAAAACCTTCCAAAGGTTCAAAATTTACCAGATGGGTCTCCCATTATCCAATCTTCCAGGAAAATTATGAAAAGGGAGAGCTCTGAGGAAAGGTGGTTGGTAAGGAAGAGAGAGAAAATGAGGAAACGTAAGAGAAGGGGGAACAGACAGGTGGATGGTGAATCAGAATGGTAATTTGTTATGACATTTTATGGAAAGTTAGAGAAGAAGAAAAGGTTTGACTTTTGAGCTCAAAAAGGGAAAGTTGGGAACTAACTAACAGAAAGAATCCGTACATCTTTGCTGTGTGGAGATGAGAATCAGATGACTTTTGTCTTTGGTTGATGGAAAGACAAGATATCACGGATGGATTCTTATGATTCTTACCTCAGATTAAAGTAAGATAAAAACAAAAACATCCAACAAAATGAGAAGGTTAAGATATAACTTATTCTTGGCAAATTACAAGTGTAGAGTACAAAGTATTCATTGCCATTTTGATCAATAATCTAAAAAGTAAAAAAAAAAATAGTTGGGAATAAAAATCTCCATGCAGCATATAGAATGCACAGCTTTTATAGTAGTAGAGTATATTGTTTTGGTTTTCTTTTTTTCAAATTAATGTTTGAAATGGACAAATCTTTTATTATTGAATAAATAAATCAGTTATTTTAACTTGGTCCGACATATTAGTACGACATGATTTCAGTTGTTAAAGTTATAATACATAAAATACATTATACTGAATTCAGAGTGTAATATGAAAAAAAAAAGATAAATTATATAAATCTTAATCAAAATTTTATTTTAATTTACACGATTTTTTTAGAATGCGATTTGTCTATTTGTAAAATAAAAAAGTCTGTCCATTTTAGGTATTGGGGTGCAAAATTGCTTCAGTTTTGAAAAAACCTAAATGTTTTACTAGAGTCCCAAGTTCGATTTTTCTAATGTAAATTATATATATATATATATATATATATATATATATATATATATATATATATATATATATATATATAT
>Ga0123340_1001537_pt1 | contig 19294 bp, 14 predicted proteins | sample SirMexnodulemix_FD_89961 | JGI IMG/M metagenome (GOLD analysis project Ga0123340, IMG submission 89961) | Root nodule microbial communities of legume samples collected from Mexico - Siratro Mexico nodule mix | ecosystem: Host-associated > Plants > Roots > Nodule | place: Mexico: Nepantla... | reverse complement strand
TTTTTTTTGATATTTTTTTTTTATGTGATTAATTGTTCTTTTTTTTTTTTTCTTTTTATTTTCTCGTGTTTTTTTTTTCATAACAGCCTTTAATTTTGTTCATGATTCAGGTAATTTTTTTATAGTTTGTAAATATTTTTCATATTATAGATAAAGTACCAACCTGTTATTAATCTGTTTGAAACTGAATTTGATTTTCTTTTAAGAAGATATTCGAATCTCACAAATAAAAAAGAAACTAACATATATAAACTTTTTGATTTAAAGATTAATTATCAATAGTCATCATTACTCTGCTTAATATAAATAGTAGCGATTTGTTTTCGTTAATTATGATCAATATTATTTTCAATAATATGATCACCTAAAATATCATAGTCTTTAATTTTATGTCATGAATGCTTTAGTAATTAAGTGATCATTCTGTCATATTTATTTTTAAAATGCTTAAAAATACATCTAACACATCCATATTTAAATAAATAAGAGCGTATATTTTAAAATAAAAAGATGAAAAAAGTGTTTTTAAACATCTACAAGGGAATTTTACTCTTCTTTTTAATGTATATTTCAAACCATCACAGAACATGGTAAATAATTATTCACTAAACAACAGATAAGTGAGTGCATTTTATTTGCATTTTAAAGAATTATTTTTTTCAAATTACTAGGTATATTAAAAAAACCTCACAATATTTACATGTTTTTTTGAAAAGAAAAGACAAAATATTTCAATATAGATTCAAAATTTAAAATAGTACTAAAAATGAGTTCACGGAATTATTATTTTAAACATAAGAGATAATTCTTGAAAAAAATATTTATTTTCTCAAAAGTTAATTAAAAAAATGGTATAAAGTTTTTTACGTGATCCTTTCTGTTTTTGTTTTCTTCTAGATCCCATAAACCCTCTTAGACCTGGGAGTGAAGTGGCTGTGCCTCCATTAAATAAAGAAATATAAATATTCGTATGATTCTTCAGATCTGTTCCTCCACCTTAGGTTGAATTCATCGCCGAGCATCAGATCCAAATGACGATCGGAGATGCTTTTCTATGCTTACTATTCATTGCAACTTGTTGGATTTCAGCTGCTTCGGCTGATTCCATCTATGGCTGCGGTGGTTTTGTCGAGGTAAAGTAATGTGCATTCATATCAGCCTTTGCACTGAAAAACGCAGTGAAGAATTGAAACGCCGATTTCGTCGTGATTAGTATTACTATTGATGCTCAGAAACTGCGATATTGATTTTCAGTCATTTGGATTGGGAAAATAAATGCATGGATCTGAAATTTGTGCTTTAACACACTATTCGTTTGTGATTTCTGTTTTTTTTTTCATACCTATTTCTGATGAATTCGCTTGTTTATTTTAGTGAGATGTTTATTTTTTTTTCGTTTTTTTTGTAATATTCGCTTGATGTTTATTATTGCTTACAAAGTCGGGTTATCGCAGGCGAGCTCATCGTTGGTAAAGTCGAGAAAACAAACTGATACCAAGTTGGACTATTCAGATGTCACGGTAAGTGCGTGTAATCTGCCTGACTCTTATGAAACGAGTAGTTTTCCTTTACAAAATGTTTGAAAAGTGGGAGGAACTCGAACTTTTATAGAAAGAAATTCCTTTCATGCCTTATTCAACATCCAATTCCTTTCTCTTCTACCACTTTTTTCCAGGTTCAACTATCTTAGCAGCAAATTTATGTTGTCCCATCGGTAATATCCACTGCAAAATTGAAAAAAAAAATTATATTAATAATAAGCTATTCTTACAATATACAACCATAGAAAGCAGAATCAGAAAACGTCATGATATTGGGTATATTGATAGCGCTTGCATAAACTTCTTGTAATATCCACAGCTATATTTGGCTATATTTTGCTGTCTCATCTTCTTGAACTTGAGATATAGATTGACATTCCCTTGTTATGCAAACTTCTCCCAAAGATGGTGTTTGAGGTGGTCATCTTCTTCAGCGAGCCTTGCATAAAGACCGGAAGTTGGATACCATTTTCAAAATAATCCTTTTTGCCACGATGACCATATATATTCTATCAAATTTTAGTGCCCTACAGAATTTGTTCTAAACCTTGCTAAACACTACATAGGGAGTACTCTCCTAGAGTTTAGCAAGGATTGGAATCATGAAAAAAAGTTAAGGACATCATCATTGGTATTTATGCATTAGTGGCTAAAGGAGATTACTACACGTTGGACACATCAGTGGGAGAAGTCTGTGTAACAAGGAAGATGTCAAGACTGCATAACAAGTTAAGAAAGAGGAGATCACAAAACAGGAATGTTTAGACCATATTGGAGATTCAAAGAGTTTGTGAAATTATTATCAATATAGCCAAATATCAAAAAGATTTGTCTTATTCTAAGTACTTATAGGAGATAAAAATAGGTAAATTTTTACTTCCGCTTTTGGAAAAGTTGGGTGAGGTTGCTTTTATGAAAGTTGGTGCACAAATTGATTTTAACTCGTGGGAAAAATTCAATTTATTTTACTTTTTCATTTTTCTTCTAGTATGAGCGTTTGCTTAGATGTTTATTCATACAAGACCTAAGTACCTCTTCGCTGAGCTTTTAGTACACGAGGGCTTATGCCATAGATTTGACTAGGCTTTTATGCAGAAGTTTATTTTAGACTGGGCCACAGTGTTATTTAATTAGCTTTTATTACACGAGGGCTTGTGTCTTAGATTTGACTGAGAATATTATTGGAATAAGCTAAAAAGAGATAAAAGAGTGTATGAGAGTCATATGCTATTTTCATAAACTCCAGTAAGCTCCCCATAAATTCTTTCAAATTCCCCCTTTACTATACCCTTGGTTCCTTTTTATTTTAACAAATTATTTTGCACGATAGCTGTAATGATGTTACTGGCTTCAGTGGCTTGTTACAGTAAAACAAGACATTCATGAAAAAGTCCTATCTCGTCCTTTTTGCTATATACTATTATTGGGAAAAGGATGTGGTGTTGCTCATCCAAGTATTCATTTCAACTTGCATCCAACAACATTTAATTGATCCATTTGTTGTAGGTTGAGCTTCAAACTGTGGATGGACTGGTAAAGGATAGAACACAATGCGCTCCAAATGGATACTATTTTATTCCAGTATATGACAAGGTGAAATTTACTAGAATTTGTACACATTTAAGTTTGTTTGGGCAACTTTTGTCAGCATAAATGCAGAATGGTATATCAATGCCAGAGGCATGTTCATCATTCAGTTCTTCTCAATGCAATTATTTTCATCACAGGGTTCCTTTGTAATTAAAATTAATGGACCTCCAGGATGGACATGGGATCCAGAAAAGGTTAGTTATTTATCAGTTATAATCTGCATGCACGCCTCTCTTTCTCAATCTTGATGTAATGTCTGATTATTTTTATGATTCTGACACTCACTTGTTTCCGCCCCTCTTGTCCTACAGGTTCCAGTGGTTGTTGACAATAATGGTTGCAATGGCAATGAAGATATAAACTTTCGTTTCACAGGGTAGGCTATTATTCTGATTTTTTAACTTCACATGGGTTTTGAAATGTCAGGGTGAATAATATCCTTGAGGATGTAGTTTTTAACTGTACCCAATGATGTCATGTAATCCATGTAAAAAATTTCTTGTTGAATAAGGCTATTGTTATTGTTGTATGTCCTGTGCATGCCATGCTTGCTTATGCTTTAAATTTGAAATTACCTACTAAGTTTTGTATGTTTTAGGTTCACTATATCTGGTAGAGTTGTGGGAGCTGTAGGGGGAGAAAGCTGTTCAATTAAAAATGGAGGCCCATCAAATGTAAAAGTTGAATTATTGTCCCTTTCTGGGGATCTTGTCTCTTCCGTCTTAACTTTATCATCAGGGAGTTACTTGTTTACAAACATCATTCCAGGTAGGGGAGTCTGTGCTTAGTTGTTTACTTTGGTTGGAAAGTTATTGGCTTTCAATTCTTTTATTATGTAGGGAGCCTTGTACTAGTGGAATTATTACTACATATAAGAAGTTGTCCAAGATTTATATAGGATTAATATTTACGTGACATGAAGATATGTTGTGTGTAAAAATATATATGGTTTACAGATAGGCGAAATTAATTTGAAATTTTCACACAAAAGTATGATTTTACTGGAGGTAAACGCAATTGGTTGAGAAGTACTTGAGGATGAACCAGATGAACTGGGGGTGAATGAGATTGTCTAATTAATATTATGTGCTCAGAATTGTTTTGGACAAAAAAAGTGGAATGAAAGTTTAGTTGGGTAATTAGGTTTAATGTATAAAAAATATCTCTTTCTGCACTTTGAAATGAGTGGGTTGGAAAGGGAGCATTTAATGATTATTACTTTTCCAAGTAGCTTAGATATTGTGTGTATGGAAGTAATGATGTTTTTGTTGTGTCAAAAGAGAAAAAGGAGAGGCACAAAGCTGTTGAATTTGTGTGTTATTATACACCAGAGTTTGATTTGTATAGGCTTATTACAAGACATACTAATAATGAGGGGATATTTTGTTCCCCTAAATCAGACGTGACTGCACTATTTTCTCAACAACATATCTTATCAATTGACTACCCTATAGAATCTTGAGATTTAAGAGTCCTGTGATTTACTTTCTGCTCTCTATCCTAATTTGTCTACTACTAAGAAATTTCCATGAAAGATCTCTTTTGGGTGTCTTGTTTGTCCTTGATCAAGATGGGCTAACATGATCCTATAGCTTTAAAGCGTGTGTTTATCGTATACTCCTCTTCTCAAAATGGGTATAAGTGTTGCCATTCTCCATACGAGAAATTGTGTCCTTGGATGTCACCTTCGACGAGGAACAAAATCATTTCACTCGACCTTACCTTGAGGGGGACAATCTTATGGAAGATAGGGAGATTCATTTTGGAAAACTTCTCCTTTTCCAACTCTTGAATTAACTTCTCATGACCTTAAAAAGGAACCTGAACAAGAAGCTTTGGCTCAAAATGAATCTAAGAATGCTCCAGCTAGACTTGAAAACAATACATGGTTTGAAAAGGATCCGTTTTACACAAAAAATCAATGGTGATTACTAGATCAGCACTCACTCGAGCAATCCAACTCCTTAAGTCAAACAAACTTTGATTTTCCAATTTTATTGGATAATCCCTCAACTTCCCCAAATGAAATAGACCCCAGAACTTGATTAACAGCTTTTATCATTCAGTTGGCTTTAGAAAAGGAACTATAAAAAGTGTACTAAAAACACTTCACAAATTTTCTCAAACCCTTTAAGCTTGAACTCCATCTCAATTCTCACTAATGTTTGTGAGGCATTATTTGGTTAAAATTGGAAGCAGACCATGAATACATAAATGGAGGCAGTGGAGAATAACAACATGGGTGTTGGTTTGTTTGCTATTAGCCAATTGGTTGTATATACAATAAAATCTAAGGTAGATGGATGGATTGAGATATACAAGTTGAGGTTAGTAACTAAAGGTTTCACTCAAACCTATGGGATAATTGCTGCAAATTATAGCTGAGAACTTCAACAATTTGAGATGAAGAATGCTTTCTTTCTAGAGGAGCTTGAGGAGGAAATCTATGTGGAGGTCCCATTTGGATATGAAGCTTTTGGAAATTCTGTTACAGGTTGAAAACTGTCCCCAGAGCATTGGTTTGGGAATTAACTAAGGTCATCTCAACCTTCAGATACAATTGAAACTCAAGGATAATTTAGATAAAATCTTCAGTGTGTATGTTCACTCACTGGCAAGTGTGTGTATATATAAAAGATGTTATAAAGAAGAAGATGAAAAGAAGTTACAATGAGTACACCTATTTCCTGAAGTACAAAGTAGATACAAATAGAGTTAGATTCTAGAGGCTAGACAACATATATCATATTATTTTCTAACACCCTCCCTCAAGCTCGAGCCTACAAGTTGTATGTACCAAGCTTGGATCACAAAAATTGAATCGGGGTGCCCTCAAAGACTCATGTTAAACTATAGGAAAGAGAGACTTTTAGCTAAAACTGTGTACTTCTGATACAACACATGCTTTATTTGTGTTGAGAAAATGAAATCAATACAATAAATGAAGCAAATTTGATATCCTCTAATAGTAAAGATATGGTACCGGAATAAATGAAATCAATATAATAAAAGATAGGTAACTCTCCTTGCAATATTAGACCAATTCTTGGTGTCTTGTGTGGTATGTAAGGGGAGGGGGCGGAGAGGAGAATAAAATATCGGTTTCTGTCTTCTCTCAAGTAATAATACTGTCTGAATAGAGAGTTATTATTTTCTATTCTTCAATTATTATTGCTATTGTTTTATTCAAAATCAATTATTATTGCTATTGTTTTGTTCAAAATCAATTATTATTGCTATTGTTTTATTATTTTCTATTCTTCATCTCCAAGTTGGGCAACACTCTTGATGTGATTGCAGGAAAATATGAACTACGTGCTTCAAATCCTGATATGGAAGTTAAAGTTAAAGGTTCAACACAGGTTGGATATTGTGCTTGCATTCAGCATTTTTCTTGTGTTCATGCCCATTTCATGGGCGTCACATTTTATTGTCATGATACATTTAATGAACTTCCATATTGTGCTTACTATTTTTCTAATATTGTGTTTCTTGCAGATTGAATTGGGCTTTGGAAACGGGGTAGTTGATGATGTTTTCTTTGTCCCTGGATATAGTATCAGTGGATTTGTTGTTGCTCAGGTAATGTTTGTTGAAGGGACAAATCATTTTCTAAATTTCACTTTCCTTTTGTAACTGCCATATCATTTTCTTTGAAAAATTATTATGTAATAATCTAGTGAAAGATCTATATAGTTCGATGACATACAACAACAAAGCCTTCTCACACTTGTGATTATGTCGTCACATAGAACTAAAAGTAAATTCTTGTTTGCATTGCTTTCATCTATTCACATTTTTATGAGTGTTGAAGGATGTTTATTTTCTCAATCAGTTTAAACTTCTAAAATAGTTTAATGTGGCTTATAACTTGACAGTTTAATTGAACCTTTTTCATGTATTTTTGCCTTCCATTTTGGTTCTTCCTTTTTTCCAGGGAAATCCGATTGTAGGAGTCCATGTTTTCTTATATTCAGATGATGTTTCTGAGGTGGAATGTTTGCAAGGCTCTGCTACTGGCCCACGACAAGAAATAGCTCTCTGTCATGCTGCATCAGATGCTGATGGAAAGTTCACATTCAATTCAATACCTTGTGGTAATTACTTATTTGAGTTCTTATTCTGTCATATACCCCCTCTTGATGTGTCAAACAAAGTGTGGTTTAGCTGAAGTTGAGCCCTATAAGGAGCTTCTGAAACATGTTATTAATGTGTCTGATAGCGAGTGTTGAATTTCTGTGCCTATACATTGATGAAAAGGAACATTCTTTCCCAGTGTTTTTGTCATCTTGTTTGTAGTTTGTGCATTTAATTTTTAAACAAGCACTGACTACTTGCAATTATATGTATGCAACTGTGTTTTCAAAATTCCTGGAACTTCACCCTTAACATACATACGGCAATTAGTCTTCTGGTTATGGATCATATTAAATTTCAGTTCAAAACATTTCTTGTACTTACTCTACAGTTGTTAGGTATTGAATAATTATCATCTTGCTGTTCTTGAAAATTGCTATTGCATACTGCTAGAACCTATTTTGCTTAATTTAGTGCTTGCACTTTTTTTTTTTATCGACATACAGGGAGTTATGAACTTGTTCCCTACTATAAGGGAGAAAATACAGTATTTGATGTTTCACCACCCAGCGTCTCAGTTAATGTCAAGCATCAGCATGTAACGGTGCCTCAAAAATTTCAGGTAGCCTATATGGATAAAATGTTTCATACACGAACCATCATCACTTTTTGTTTGCTATGGCATGCATAAAAATACTAGTGCTATCGATGTGGGGTAAATAAAAAAAATCGAATTATGTATTACAATTGAGTTCAGGACTGCAGGCCTAGTGAAATTTTCATTAAATGAAATGTAAATGGTGGATTATGTTTGAGTATTTCCGAAAAATCTATTAAAAAGTAACTGCTCTTTTGCATGCTAGCTAAGCTCTTTTGCATGCTATCAGAGGCATGCTAGCTAAGCTCTATTGCATATTCATCTAGTGCATATCCTTTTTTTTTTCTAATTTCAGATAAGATTCCACTTTAAGAACGACCTTCATTTTTTTTGATAATTTGGCATCAAACTAACCAAGGATAGCTTATATTTCTGGTTATCACTTAATTTATTAAAATTTAGAAGTAAATACTACTGCTGAAAATATACATGAAAAATTCCAAAAGAAATTGGAAATTAAAACTGGAATTGCAAAATATCTAGGTACCAAATATAGATATGACTGTTTTGAAAAGTTATAAATATTTCACATTTCGTACGTTGAAAAAAAAAATTGGTTCGGTCATAACACTTGCATTGTAATTTTACTGATATCAATCTATTATTGGGTTATGCGTATGGTATTTTGCTCTCAAGTATGTGCTATCAATGTTAATTCTATCAGGTAACTGGATTTTCTGTTGGAGGCCGTGTAGTTGATGGAAATGGCATGGGAGTGGGGGGCGTCAAAATCATAGTTGATGGTCATGAAAGATCAATTACTGATAATCAAGGGTATTACAAACTTGATCAGGTATTGGTATTAATACGGGTAAATGTGCTTGTGTAAGCTCGTTAAATGGAAAGATATTTTATTTTGTTTTAGTTTAGGACACAAGTTTCTGAATCTTTTGGTCTTGAATTTTTGTTAACTTTTGACTTAGTAATGTTTCTCTTGTCGCTTTTCTTGTTTATTTGTATGAGTTTGTTTTTTCTATCAATCTGAGTAAGTTTTTTCAATCTCCCTGGACTGTGGATATCAATTAGAGCCTAGGCCAGCGTACTTTTTCCATTTTTTTTATCTCATTTTAGATTGTTCTGATAATATCTTTAAATTGATTGTTTTTTCTTCTACATTTACATTGACATTTTGTTTTACACTTTCTTTTCTATGTTATATTTATTAGGTTACATCCAAGCACTATACCATAGAGGCCCAAAAGGAGCATTACAAATTCAAGAATTTGGAGAATTATATGGTAAAACATATCATAACAATTCTAGTGGAATTGAGTTTATTATACTGCTCTCTTAGTAGGATGATGAAATTCTTAGATGGTGTAAAAATGCTGCCGTGTGGCTCTTGTTACAAAGTCTGTTTACTTTCTCAGGTATTGCCAAATATGGCTTCAATAGAAGACATCAATGCCATTTCATACAATCTTTGTGGTTTGGTTAGGATGGCTAATGGTGGTTTGAAAGCAAAGGTCTGCATATTCTCTACACGTAATTTATTTTTAGTAACATTTTCATGTTAAAGTAAAGTTGATCTTTTGATAATTGTACTAGGTAGCTTTGACTCATGGACCTGATAATGTGAAACCACAAAAGAAGCAAACAGATGAAAATGGAAAATTCTGCTTTGAGGTATGTTAGCTTGGTGAGAATAAATCAATAAGTTTTTGTCCTTTCTGTAGTGTTGACAGTATCTCTTAATATAAAGTGGATACAAGTAGCTTAGCAGAAAGAGAAAGAGGTTGGATTTTAAATAACAGATTCAACCTTATGCTCTGGGAGTGTTAGCTTATTTAATAAGCAGCATGTTACCATCAAATCTATCTAATTTTATTGTACTTTTTTTTTCTGTTGGTTGCAAGCATTAGGAGGAAAGTTCTAACCTTTAAGCTATTTAATTTGTGACATACTTTTATGTTTGGTGATGCTAGTTTTATGAACTGAATTTGGGATCCCAAAAGCATTAACCATACACTAGCAAAAAATAGAAATTCATTGTTGCAGCTTCAAAGCTTATGGCATAATTTTTCTAAGGTAGTCTTTTGTTTGGATGGCTAGAGTGTTAGTAAGGGATTTGATTTAGATTTGCGGTATTTTATATTAAATATTTTTGTTGAAATGTCAAAAAAGGGCCAATTTTCAGCATCTGCAGTTCATAGGAGAACTTGTGTTTGAAGATGATTCATAGCTACTGTCCAAATCTTGTCTTGAATTATTGTTAAAATAATTTTTTTTTTCTTTAATGATGTTTGTAGAGTATCTGCTGAAATTATATTGTTCATTTCTCAGTACTGATATACAAATTATTTGCTTTACGTCTAGGTTCTTCCTGGTGAATATCGGTTGTCAGCAATTCCTGCAACTCCTGAGAATGCTGCTGGACTCATGTTTGCTCCATCTTATATTGATGTTGTGGTCAAAAGTCCCCTGTTGAATATTGAATTTTCACAAGTAATTTTTCACCCATATTAGCTATTGGTTATCTTGTGTTCTTAGTTTATTCTTCCTTTTTCCTGCATCATCATGCTGAATTCTATTGGGGGGAATCAAAATTAGAGTCCTATATTGACATAGTCATGGTAGTCAAAATCGAGATCTTACACAAGATCATGTAAGAAAATGTATAATTAATCAAGAGATTGTAACACGGTTTGGAAGATCCTACAAAATTATGAAAAGAATGAGTGGGAGCAAATGAGTGTTGTAAGATCCTACAAAATTATGAAAAAGATGAGAGTGAGTGTAATGTTGAAACTATAGGCAAAAGGGAGTGTTGACAGGTATATGAGGGGTATTGGAAGGGACAGTTGAAACTGAGAAAAGAGGGAAATTAAGGATTGTTGTGGGTTGCTCAAAGGTAATTTGTGGGGGGGAAAGGGACTGTAGCAAGGGTTGTCAGGGCTTTATTTTGGGTGGTAAAAGGGAGTTCTATGAGGGGTAACATAGGTTTATTTTGGATGGTAAAAGGGGGTTATATGAGAAGTGCATGGTTTATTATGGGTGGCAACAGGGGGCTGTTACAAAGGTGCTTTGGGTTTAGTTTGGGGGGTAAATGAAAAAAAGAAGAGGGTGCAGTAAAGTTGTTTTAAAGTAAATGGGAAAAGGTGAAAATTACTTGCAGAAAGAAGAAAGAATGGGGGTATTGGGTCCAAAAGTTTGAAGATTATAATTCTTAAGGAATTGAAATTTAAGTCTAACTCAAACCCATAAAACTGACTAGTGAGGTGAGATTTGTATTTACTTATTTATATACTATAATTTGGCATTATCTCCAAATGTGGGCTTTTCAACACAACTCCTCCTGCCAAGAACTTAACATCTCGAGTGTGCGACTAGAGGGAAACCCGATAATGATTGACATGAGACCCAACAAATATAAGTTCTGAATGATTTTGATATCATTTTAAGAACGTGAAATTTAAGTCCAACCCAACTCTACAAAACTAACTTGTAAGGTGAAGTTTGCACCTATTTATATACAAAATTTGGTCTTATCTCTAGTTGATATAGGTTCTTCAACATTGTGAACTTAACCCATGAAGAGCCAAATAGGAAATACAGAAAAGTGTTGTGCCACTGCGAGTTTCGATATTCACTAATGATCCCACACGATCCGTGGAATACACAATCTAGAGGTGAATCAAACTGGGAGAGGGTGAAGAAGATCATAGAAGCGTACAATCTTATGGTTCAACTTGTCATTCTGACTACCTTGGATATAGTTAAGCATGAGATGATCAATCTTATATGGTTGTATGATTTGTTAAGCAATATTAGTATGTTTCACATCAATAAATTTCACATGATTCTCAATGATGTTCTTTTGTGGCTAGATGTGTGTTTATGGTGTTGTTGTCAATGAGGGCAGTATGGTGTGTGAATGTGGTGTAATGGTTGTAAAATATTTGTAAGCAAAGAAAATAGGAGATATATTTCAAAAATTGAATTTCTTGTATAATTATCCAAACACTAGGTTTTACAGATGATGGACATTAAACTAATTTTATTTCATGGTATATTAAAACTCTATCCAAACACAACCTAATCATAAGATCTAGTTCCTGAGGTTAGTGTTGCTTAAGCTTTCATACACTTTATATTCATCATATCTATAGTTGATGTGAGATATCTCATCCAAGGTCTTAATTTACTGCATTATTGGAAAAAGTGAGCCTCGTGCAATAAATGTAAAAAAGTAGAAGCAGTCAAAGGGATGCTGCTCTGTAGAACCTTGGCAGAACTTGCTGCTTCTGCATAGGCCTCAGATTTGATGCACTTACCTAGGCTATCGGAAAATATAAAGGAATTCTATCGGAAACTTCGTCAGGCAGTTATTTCACTGTTAGCACCACTCAGAAAAAGACTCAGAATATTATCGCTATGTGGTATTATCCTAAAACATAAACATTGCAGAGAACAATGATGTGCAACAGAGTATCGTTGCTTTGATACCTGAATTTTATGAAGATTGTGTGCCTGATGCATTTTCTCTATATTCTTGCAAATAAAGATGTCATGTGTCCAAGTGTGTGCGGTAAATGTAAAATCAGTAGAAGCACTTGAATTTGGATATGATAAAACAATCAGCTAGTGTCTTGCTCCGCTGATATATATTTTATATATAAAAAGAGTACAATATAACGAAAAGTTAAATCCATGACACTCAACCCTTAGGCTAGGACATACACCCAAAAAGCAGCCTTATGAAAGCTGTACTATACAATAACAATCATAATTTTAAAAAGCAACAAAGAAAGAAATGTCATCTTAGGCATATATTTATTACATATTATAGGAAAAACTGTGCCTGAGTGTCTGCTGTAAATGTAAGCGGTAGAAGAAGCCAAAGGGATTCAATCATTAATAATATCTAATGTTGATGTGAAATTTCATCACCCCCTTCATATTCTGAACCATTCATCTTGAATATGGAGATTGTAGAACCTGTTTTTTCTTAATATTATACCAAGAAAGCCATGTAGCCAGGTGGCCCTTGAGAAGAGAATGGCCCAAGTTTTTGTTATATTCTGGCCATATTTGTTATATGGAATATCAACATAATGGAATACATTTTTTTACTTGAATTTTATTTATTTATTTATTTATAGATTTTCTATACTGTTGAGTTTTTGTTTGATTCCTCTTCATTTTCTTTAGGAATCTTTTTGATCTTTTACGCACAAATATAGGGACTGATTTTATTGTTCTATTCTGATTATGTTCCTTACGATTGTAGGCTCTGGTCAATATTCATGGTGCTGTATCTTGCAAGGAAAAATGCGGTCCATTTGTTTCTGTTACTCTGGTGAGACAGGTTGAGAAACATAACGGAGAGAGAAAAACAATTAGCTTGACCCCTGAGAGTAGTGAATTTCACTTTTCAGATGTTATTCCTGGAAAATACAGGCTTGAGGTTGATTTTTTTTTATTTTTTTTAATTTTGCATTCCCATCTTATTTGTGGTTTTTCTAGTAGAATCTCTTTAGTTGTTTATAGTTTTATTTCTGGATTTTTTTTTTTAATTTGTTAATACTTTTGGTCCAATGTCAGTTTTTTCTGGAAAGTTCTGATTTGTGTGTTTTGGCCACTGTAATAATATTTGTTTTAGGTCAAACACAGTTCCCCTGAGTCAGTCACCTTCAAAGATAATTGGTGTTGGGAACAAAGCTTCATAGATGTAAATGTTGGTGCTGAGGACGTAGAAGGAATCCTTTTTGTTCAAAAAGGCTACTGGGTCAATGTTATCTCCACTCACAATGTTGATGGTTACCTGGCTCAACCAGATGGGTCAATTGTGAATTTGAAAATTAAGGTACAACAAATATAGCGGACCCAGAGTACTAGTAAGTTGAAGCTTCACAAAAATTCATTTATGTTCTTTTTGTCTTATCTGCAGAAAGGTTCCCAGCATATATGTGTAGAACATCCTGGTGTACATGAATTTAGTTTTGCTGACTCGTGTATCTTCTTTGGGAGTTCCTCGGTGAAAATTAATACATCCAATCAATCGGTATGGAGAATTCAGATATCCATGATTACATTGTTCAGTTTTTCATGTATTATTATATTTGGTTCTTTTGAGGATTTTCTTCCATAATTTTCCTTTTTTGTAGCCCATCCACCTTACTGGAGAAAAGTATCTTCTTAAAGGACAAATAAGTGTGCAGTCAGACTCACTTGATGCATTGCCTGAGAAAATAGTTGTTGATATTAAACATGACGGAGCTGGTGTTATTGATCATGCTATAGCCACACTGAAGTCCCATGCGAAAGATCAAACAGATACTGCTATATTTGAGTATTCTGTTTGGGGAAATCTAGGAGAAAAACTTACCTTTGTTCCTTGGGACTCTAGGTACTTATATTTAATCTTACTGGTTGTTCGAACAATTTCAATTAAATTTCTATTATAGTTTTAATGGCTTTTGTAGAAGCAGATTCGATCAAGAAAGAAAATCGATGGTGTGAATACATAATAGCAACTATCTCGTTTCATCTTTGCCTATATATCCTGAAAGGATTGACGGTGTACAACTTGTAAAATAATACAGTAAAGTGGATTGATACTATTTTATTCTAACTGCTAATTCCTTTCAAACTGTTTCAAAAGCTATTTTGAATTATGGTGTTACATCCAATATCTCGAAAACGAAGTTATAAATCTTAAAATTGTATTGTATGTGTCCGGTTTTCCTCTAAAGTTAAACACTTAAATTAACTTACCTTTTTTTATGATTTCATGGTGTTTATTAGTGTATTGTGCATATAATGCACACAATTCTGTGATTCTGCGTTTTTTAATACTTTAATTACTCATTTTCATTTTTCCTTCCTATCCTTCCCTCCTCTCTGTAGCTTTTGAAATGAAACTTATTCAAGCACTACTATCCACCCAATTTATACCATTGATTTGTTCTTTTTTGGTTATAGGAATGATGGGCAGAAGAAACTTTTATTTTATCCGAAAGAACATCAAGTAAGTATCAAAATATTAGTTTGTCTACTGATATTTTTATCTGACTAACTGAGTTTTATTTGCAAAATCCTTTTCCGTAGGTAACAGTGACAGATGATAATTGTCAAGCTTATATTCCTATATTTTCTTGTCAAGTGGGTGCATACATTGAAGGATCAGTGTCACCTCCTCTTTCTGGTGTCCATATCAGAGTTTTTGCTGCTGGAGCCAGCAGCATTACTTCGCTTAAAAGTGGTGAACTAGTTCTTGAAACAACCACTGGTACCGATGGTTCCTATGTGGCAGGACCTTTGTACAATGATATCGGTTACAATGTCGAGGCTTCAAAGGTAGTGTCTTTTCTCTGAACAAATTAAGTAAAATTAATGTCTTATTTTTAAAAAATACTAGAAGAGATTCAGTTTCTCTACTTATCTGTGATGTTTCTATTGCCATCTTGGTTTCTTACATTGTTTGATTTATTGTTTTTGTTTATATTTGCAGCCTGGATATCATTTAAAACAAGTTGCACCTCATTCCTTTACTTGTCAGAAGCTTAGTCAAATTTTAGTACACATACATCACAAAGATAATGCTGAAGAGCCCATTCCTTCTGTTCTGTTATCTTTGAGTGGTGACAATGGTTATAGAAACAACTCAGTATCAGGGACTGGAGGGACATTCCAGTTTGATAATTTGTTTCCTGGAATGTTCTATTTGCGTCCTGTTTTGAAGGTAATATACTGTAACTGGAGTACTGGACATAATTGTTATGATGTTGTATTCTACTATTTGTCATGTCCTTCACATGCAACCTTTTATCAATCAGCTCTAGTTCACATGTTGCTGCACTTGCAGTTAACGATATACTTGATTTGATTATGAATCCAAAATATCCCTTACAAATGATTGCGTTTTCTTTGTGTATCCATATACCAATACTTCATTAATATGTATTTGTGAAGTATCAAAGCGTTTAAAAAAAAGCTGTGGAACCTTTTCTCGTATTGAAATAGAAATGGAGCCTATCCTCTTTAAGGATATTGCTGAAGGGAATTAGATTGGTACTGTTCCTTTTTATAGGTAACACTTTATAATTTTTTTTTTTCTAATATCGAAGAAGCATGTTTTTAATTTGGATTTGAAGGATAGTTATATGTTTGGTATATGCTTTATGAATTTTTATACAAATCTGAATTTATACCCGGGATGTATTGCTTCCTATATCACCATACTAGGCTTGTATGATATCCGATATCCATTGTATCTGTGCGTCATATATTCTTTACACCCAGAGGTGTGAAAGGCCACTTGTGATTGACAAAAAGAAATACATGAAAAAGAAAATGACAACTGTCACATTTCATTGTTAAGTTTGATCATTTTGTTTGCTTATCTAGAATCTTCACGTTTTTTTTTTTTTTTTAGATTGAATTTGTCTCCTTTTTTTTCTTGTAATTTTTTTTTTTTGTGTTTTTCAACACAATTAAGAATAAGAAGTTGCAAAGTTTGTAAATATCAGGAATATTTAGAAGTTGATGATTAAAATTATGCTTGTCATTGCGGAAAGCTACATCTTTGGCAACTTCCTTATTCGGTGTATATTCTTGTTATGTTTTCTAGGAGTATGCTTTCTCACCTCCAGCACAGGCGATAGAACTTGGAGCAGGGGAGTTCAGAGAAGTTATTTTCCAGGCCACGCGTGTAGCCTACAGGTTTCACTTTGTTATTTCACCTTAGTTGCCCCCTTTCTTTCATTTAATGCAACGATAAGTAATTCTAGCTTTATTTGAATACTGGTTCCAATATTTTCTTTAAAATCATTGAAAATTTGAAACCAACTGTCCAACACTATCTTTGAATGTCTTTCCCTTGGATTAGAAAAGATGTCTAACTCAGGTTCAAGTATTGTCTTGCTTTTATATCTTTTCCTGATTTATGTATCTGTTCTCATTTGCTATTTCTCTATTGATATGATATTTTTGCAGTAATTAGTTATACTGAGACACTAGACTAGTTTTGAGACATATATAAATGGACTGTAGACTGTTTAAAACAAGGACATCCTCTCATTTAAGATCTGTGGGAGGGGCCACTACTGGTTTAGGTGGGGAACTTTATTCTAAAGCCCTGGGATGGCCACTCATCTGGTATAGGTCTGTTGATATTGGAATTTGGGTGAAAGTAGGAGCGCAACTCAACACATCTCCATGAAATTATATTTTTAGTAGTTACACATAATATGTTCTTTGAACTTGCATCTCAGGCCAGTCCCACTGCACCTATTTTAAATAATCCAAATTTTGCACATACCTCAAGTAGCAAGCACATTAAATTCTTTTTTCTCTTAAATGCTGAATTGTTTCTTCAATTCCATTTGAATTGGTAGTTTATTTAAAAGATGTATTCAAGTATGCACGACTTAAGTGTAATGTAGATTGAATGTTATCTATCAAGTGTGTATGATTTTAGTGTTAGGCACTACACGACATTGCATCAGAATTGAGATGCAAATCAATGCAAGGTGATGAAACATGCAAGTTTCCTTATGTGAAAGCACCTAAACAGATAAATTATGCTGGTGAATAGGACAGACATTATAAAACTAGTATCAGCGTAATCACGGACAGGCAAACTGCAGAGCAAATTGTGAATCGACGTGTTACTTTTTTTTTTAATATATTTTATTACCAAGTAATCATATTCAATTGCTGTACACCCCGTAGACTTCTCTATCTTTTCCTGTGTTTGCACTTTCTGCTTGGGCATAATTTACTCTGGAAGATGCTGAAATTAATAAACTCTTACAGTGCTACTGGTGTTGTCACTCTGTTGTCTGGACAACCCAAAGGAGAAGTTTCAGTTGAAGCCCGGTCAGAGTCAAAAGGCTATTTTGAGGAAACAGTGACAGATTCCTATGGAAATTATCGTCTGAGAGGACTACAGCCTGATACTGTCTATGTTGTCAAGGTGGCTAGAAGGGATACTGTGGGCAGTTCTAATATAGAACGTGCATCTCCGGATTCAATTGCTGTGAAGGTTAGTTTCCGGTAACTATCGGTTTTAAATGTTGTCATTGTTCTGATCCTATAGTAAGCTTGTTGGTTGATGTTCCCAGGTTGGAACTGAAGATATAAAGGGTTTGGATTTTATAGTTTTCGAGGAGCCAGAAATGACAATTATAAGTTGCCACGTTGAAGGAAATGGTACAGATGAACTACGTAAACATCTGATGGTAGAAATTAGGTCTGCCAGTGACCTTAACAAGATAGAGTCAGTCTTCCCCCTGCCAATTTCAAACTTTTTCCAAGTGAAGGGCTTATCAAAGGGAAGACACCTTCTACAGCTTCAATCTGGTCTCCCACAAGGCTCGCTTAAGTTTGAATCTGATATCATTGAGGTTGACTTGGAAAAAAATGTTCAAATCCATGTGGGCCCGCTGACATACAGGATTGAAGATCAACTGAAGCAGGTTTTTTCTTGTCTCCACTCTTTCTATTTTTGCCTGCTTTTGCTTTCTGTTTTCTGTTTTCTTATGTTGCTATGGTGCGGCACATATTTTTAATTTTTATTTCTTATACAATGCAGGATTTGACTCCTGCACCAGTATTCCCTCTTATAGTTGGATTCCTAGTTGTTTCACTATTTATTAGCATGCCAAGGTAAGATTGATATTCGTCCCTTTTCACCTTAACTACAACTAGTTTTGAATTTCTATGGTCATGTATCCTTATTGATCTCCTTCCCCTATCACTATATGAAGATTGAAGGATTTGTATCAAGCCACAGTAGACATACCCACACCAGGAGTCAATGCGGCTTCAAGAAAAGACGTGAAGAAGCCAATGTTGCGAAAGAAGACTTACTAAATCTCCTGTCCGATCATTGAGGCATATGATAGTATAACTGCTCTTTAGAGTCTTAGTTAGATTAATTTAATAGCATTCACGTTCACTGATAGGCTTGGATGTTTTTCTTAATTAATCCGGAGGGGGAAATGCAAAATAGTGTATAATAATTTTTCCTTTATTGTTAGTATAATAGTATTATTTTACTTTTTGGCTGCGTAGCAAACGTCTTTTTGGCTGAAGCAGCATGTATTTGTTGCTTCTGAATTTTTGTCATTTTATTTTTTCGGCCAATGTATCGAGCTCAAACATTTTGACTCGTTGGTACTGAATGAAGCCAAAATTTTCTTCCTTGTCAGTGAAGAATAGAATGGTATTACAATCTGGTGGTCATGATGGAGGTAGAAACATGGATTTATGACGTCGAGTTCTGATTTAGTAGACAATAGTTTGCCACTTTCACTACAAGTAATCTTTGTACGTTCAAGATCTCTTATTGTGTTAATTATTATTAATTATTTTTATTATAAGGTTATAAGTTTAAGATTTGAGTTTGAAAAAGGTTTATTGAAATATTTTATTATTAATATATATTCTTTTTATTTTATAAACATTCATAATTAATTAAAAT
>Ga0123340_1001532_pt1 | contig 19313 bp, 16 predicted proteins | sample SirMexnodulemix_FD_89961 | JGI IMG/M metagenome (GOLD analysis project Ga0123340, IMG submission 89961) | Root nodule microbial communities of legume samples collected from Mexico - Siratro Mexico nodule mix | ecosystem: Host-associated > Plants > Roots > Nodule | place: Mexico: Nepantla... | reverse complement strand
GCACTTTTCAGATTATTTTAATAGACAAATTATGGATAAATTTGTTAGTGCTTTTTTTCTTAAAGTATTTCTTTAATGAAATAAAAATATTTCAACTTTTTATATGTTTATTTTAAAAATAAACAATTTTCCTTGCATTTTTTTTTGTATAAAAAATTCTTTTCAAAAGCACTTACTTCTTAAACATCTACTTTTAAGTTCAACATATTTAGTTGTTCTGAAGTCAGACAGTAAAAATTAGAAGATGTTACAAGTGAAAGAAATTAAAATGGTGGAAATGAATGGTTTTTAATTATAAGGATGATTTACTTTTATTACAAGTGAGAATGTACAGTGAAAGTGAAGGATGATGATGAAGATGAGGAAGAGGAGGAGGAGCAGATTGTTACCCTAAACCTGATTGCAGCGCCCCAAATGAGGAAAGTCTCGTTACAATCGTGGTGTCTGTGATTTCCCCGTCGCTTCCCAGGCCGAATTTCTCCCACGTGAAGCGACGCACACGTCACGGCTCCACCTGCACAACACAAAATAAATAACTCGAACGAAGAACAACGAGAACAGCACGAAACGACGACGTATTGGATGGCATTAAGAAAGGCAGGATTGGAACCTGAAATGCCGGAATCAAGGGCGAGAGCAATAGGATCGAAGAGCCAGCCGCGGTTGTCCTTGGCGACGTGGGAAGAGTGGAACCTGACGAGGTTGACGAGCGCGTCGCGGTGGGAGGAGTGAGGGGGAGTGTGGGAGAAGCGCTGGGCGCGGAGTGAGATCCAGGCGAGAAAGAGGAAGATGGCGAGAAGGAAGGGGATGGAGTGCGGTCGCTGGAGGAACCACGTGACGACGGAGGGACGGATCTGTTGCGACGTCGTCGTGTGGGGGTTTATGTAGCCCATTCTTCTCTGCGTCGCCATTGTGTTGTTGTTCCTCTCTCTTTCTCTTTCTCTTTCTCTTTCTCTTTCTCTTTCTCTTTCTCTTTCTCTTTCTCTTTCCACTCTCATCTCTCTCATTCTGCGATTTCGAATTCGATTTGGAAAAGTGGAAGAAGAAGAAGATGCTTACTAGTGTTTTGTTATCCTCTCTGCTTTTCTCGTGGATCAAATTTTATGCTCTGTATTGCTAAATTATTTCTTTAATGCATATAAAACATTCTACCAAAAGAGCATGTCTATTTTAAAACGAATATGACATGAAATTAGATAAATATATTTTCTAAAAAATATAAAATATGGCTAATTGAAAATAATCGCTGAAGCATTTTTTTTCTCTTATAAAATAATTATTAATATTTCAATGTGTTTATGATCTTATATAATTTCTAATTTTAAAATGAAATAATTTAATTCTTAAAGTAAATAGAAAAAAAAAATATTAGAGTAGGGAGTATTTAAAGGAAAAGCAAGTTGAGTAGGACGCTGCTGCTATCACAAAGCGGAAACTGGAATAGTCGGATAAGAGGGTAAGGCGGTGCAGTGCTTCCATCACACTCTTCAAACCTCTCTTTATCTATAGACATATATATACCTTATTATCTTCTCTTTACTCTTTAATTTCATCGCTCTCTTCGTTCCCTTCTTCTTCGCCGCAAATTACATTTTCACAGTGTTCGCGGCAGGGTTTATTGTCTCCCTCAAATTATTATTTTGCCTTTTCGTGTCAGTATTCTAGACACGATTCTTGTGATTGCATGTTACATTTCGTGATTGTGCTGAATCTTTGGTTAATGATATCTGTTGTTTTAGCCGGTTAGGTTTTCTTGGTGTGGTGTGGAATATGGACAAATACACAATGTTTTCGAGGTTTTGAGTTTGTTTTTCTGTTTTCCGACTTTCTCTTTGTAGAACATCTTCGATGGCGTCCCAAATTATCCGCGAGTGGTCTGGAATCAATACATTCGCCCCTGCTACCCAGACTAAGTTGCTTGAGCTCTTGGGAAAACTTAAACAAGAGGTTTTGTTTTTCTTTACGCTCTCAAATTATACCTAAGTTTCGTGGTTATTGTTTTTGTTTTACTGTTGTTTACATGTTTGTTTGTTTGTTTTCTTCCTGCGAATTTCGTGTTTATGGTGTAGAATGTGAACTCCTTGACTATACTTGTGATGGGAAAAGGTGGTGTTGGAAAATCTTCAACTGTCAACTCCATCATTGGGGAAAGAGTGGTTTCGATCAGCCCTTTCCAGGTATGAGATGATACTTTCCGGTGATGGTCTAGGAATGGTTATGGTGTTGTTGTCCGACTATTATGTTTGTGATGTTGTTCTTTTGTTGAAAAGTCGGAAGGGCCAAGACCCGTGATGGTGTCACGATCAAGGGCTGGTTTTACATTGAACATTATTGACACTCCTGGTCTCATTGAAGGGGGTTACATCAATGATATGGCACTTGATATAATAAAGCGGTATGTGCTTAATTGCTTGTGTTTATCTTGTGACGCTTTACCTGTAAACATGTATATGGTCTCAGAAATGTTTTTTCTAGTGTGTCTGCTCTTCTTCTTCTACTTACCGCTTTTTTTCTTGTTTGGTGTGAATATGTGTTTGTTTGAGTAGTTTTCTTCTGAACAAGACCATAGATGTGCTACTTTATGTGGATCGCTTGGATGTGTATCGAGTGGACAACTTGGATAAATTAGTTGCCAAAGCTATAACAGATAGTTTTGGCAAAGGGATATGGAACAAGGCCATAGTAGCGCTCACACATGCCCAGTTCTCTCCACCAGATGGATTGCCTTATGACGAGTTCTTCTCACAAAGATCTGAGGCTCTCTTGAAGGTTCTTAGGTCAGGTGCCAAGATAAAGAAAGAAGCCTCTCAGGTATTTATACCTGTAAATTGAATCTTATACTTCAAATGCATCTAAGTTTTGTCAAAATTGTATATAAGCATCAGAAGTCAAAGCATTTCGATTTTAGTGCTCTGTTCCTTGTATCGGCATGTAGTTATAAATCCCAAATGGTGGGGGCAGTGCAGCCAACCCAAAACTGCTATAGTGGGATCTCAGACAGCAGGATCACTGCAAATTTCAAGATGGTAGTTATGAGCTAAATAAGTTAAATTACACCTATGTAAAGGCTAATAAATTAAAATTACATGAAGTGAAAGATATATCCATAATTAATAATCAAAACTAACAGTCTAAAGCCAAAAGCAGAAGTCAATAACCCTGAAAGTCTATAAAATCTAATTAAGCCTCCAATTGGATTTTGGCTTAACCTGTCTCAAGTGTAACCATTGAAGTATAAAAACGAAAAAACAGGACAGAACAGAACATAGGAAGAACTGAGGGGTGAGCAGGTGCAGCTGAATCAAGATTTAGGAGAAAAATAGAAACGTTAGTGACCAGACTCAAAAAAAGGTCATACCTTCTCAAAGACTTTTTGTGAAAATTGAAAGAAGTTGAGGATACGCAAACTATCAACATATTACAGTTTGTGCTAAAAGTGGGTATATGTGACATCAAATACTTGGTTCTGGTGATTAATATTGAAACACATGACAGAACAGTGTGTGCCGTGTGAATAAAGTTACAAACAACGTTTTGAAAGCTATTCTTATGAAAAAGGGGGTGAAAACATGAAAATAACCCCAAAAAGTTGTTGGATTAGGGGTAATGAGATGTTTCACCCACTTATTTCAGCAGTGGCAGCCACAATTGTGAATTGCAGTGATTTTTGGCATGCTTGTGTTGTGGGTATGACAACACAACACATTAACCCTCTGGTGGGGTAATTTCTGTGGCTGTGACCAGTCACAATGCAGCACTTTGATGTGATAGAGATGCTATTAATAACCATAAATTGGAAGAAAAAGACTGGCCATTTAGTTGATCATGTTTTCCAAAGACATTACCTTGTTCAAGTTTTTGTTTACTTGGATACATATTGAATGGTATAGTTAGCTTGACTGCTACATTTATGACTCTTGACCGATTTATGTGTATGGCCATATTGGTACAGAACAATGTCATAAAACCCAGATTTGAACTGTCTGGATGGACTGTGGGTTAACCATCAGTTGGCTGAGCCTGTTGTGACCCCAAGCCTGGTTAGTTAAAAACTGGATTTGAAATTTGTGAATTGAACATGCATTGAAGATCGAACTAGTTCAATTTATTTAAGATTTTTCACTGAAAGAATAAATCTAGATTTTAACTTGGGAGGTGCATTGGTAGGGTAACCACAACACTTTGTTTCTCTCAAAAACACATCTCAAACTATTTTAAATTTGACATGCCTTTTTAGGCTTTAAGAATTGTACCAGGGCCCTTAAAAGGTGATAGAGTCCTACCTTGCCATGAGTATCTATTTCTCAGTATAGATTTTTCTTATTTAGTATGTAGTCCATACTATACAATTAGCGTACTGACTATAATATGTGTATATAGGTAAAGGATGTGATAAATATTTAATATTAACTAATTGTATTATATCAATTAATCAATTGTGTTTAAAATATAATTTAGTAGTCTGTATATAATGTTTACTTGTATACACAACCGTTATTAGTTGTATGCTTCACATAATATCATTTATTTGTGGGATGTGGTTCCAGCTTAACCTTGGCTCAACTGCAGCCCAACCTCAAAACCTTTGACCTCTTTCTTTACTGGTTCATAGGTTTGTTTGGTTTAAAAATATTAAGGCATAGCATAAACGTAGTTGTCAATAGTATTCTACAGTGGCACAGCAATGGAGATGCCAGACCGCTATTATAGACTTCATAGTGAAGAGTTTGTGTGGCCTGTGTCTCAGTCAGAGATACTGGTCACTCCCAAAATTTGTGGTCATTGATGCCATTGCTGTTTACTGAGGACAATCTCTTCATTACACATTATTTGTGGGACGAGTGGTCATTTTTCTCTTTCTATATACATTTCAATCTTTATTTCAGAGAAAGGGAGAGACCTACTCTATTTCTATTGTGAAAAGTTGAGAGTGAATATGAAACCAAACAGCAGCACCGGCGAAGAGCACCTTCATTTCCAGCAAACCTACAGCTCTGATTTCAGTTTTGGTTGATTCGAACTTTACTCTTTTTCTGCCTGCATGTTCTGTTCTCTCCAGCAGAGATCTCTGTTCTCTGTCCATCGGACCGAAACACATATATTTCATTTTACTTTCCTATGCTTTTCCTTGTTTCTTCCCCTTGTCTTCCAAGTTCCAATTTCTAATGAGTTTTGACCTCATTACTGTTCTTTATGAATAGTATTTTAAAACTATGCAGCCATAATCTGGACAGAGCTGCAGAGCTGACTTTTTATTCCACTTCACTCTCTCTTTTACTCTCATTTCCTCTGTTTTGCAAAAAACTGTGCAATACAGGGGATGCGCTCTGGTTTTTATTCCTTGTCTGTTATACCCTCTTTCCCACTTTGGTCTTTCAAAAATTGCGCAGTGGAGGGGTTGCCTTCCAGTTTCTTTATCCCTTGACCTGTGTCATCAACTCGTGTGAGTATTAGGTTAAGGTTATGAACTTTTGTTGTTAATGATAAAGTATTTTAGGTATTTTTAGCCTTTATTTATGTGTACATTTCTAACTTGTATTTCTAATATTCAAATAATGTCGTCCCATTATGTGCCATACCACTATAGTGGTTATTTTACTGATTGCTGTGAACCATTATGTTGGTTTGATACTATGAGCGTAAATATTTGTTGGCAATTTTACCCTTTGTGTTAATTCATAATTTTATTTGTCCCTGCTAGTATTCTGCTGTATTACATTGCCGGTTGACCTCTCTGTTTAGTGTAGTTGCCCCTTTGGATTGTTCTTGAGTGTAAGGTGAGTTAAATTTAGCATGCTCTTTAGTTTATCCAGTCAAATGATATATCTGATTGAAGTTAAACATATGGAATTTCTAGGAAACATTATCCTTTATGAAGCCCGGATAATTAATACAAGATAGGTGTACAATATGTCATGGACTTGGTGATACAAGAAAGTATTGAAAATATATAATACAAAACCTAGATATGCTAACACTTAGCATTGTTATGGAAAAAAGAATTACATCATTGAAAAATAATTGTAAAATTAAACTATAGCGGTGAAGATAATACTTAATTATTGAGTATTATGAGACACAGAACTGAAGCAATGTGCGAGAGACCCAAGCATACCAATTAATTAATTTTAAAGAAAAAAAATAATTTTAAAGAAAAAGAAATGAATAACCGCCTGGATAAAGCAACCAGGATTCTTAACTTATCCTTATTTTGTTATGAGACAGAACCCATTTTTAAGCTTTTATTTTGTTTTAAACTCAACTTGGTGTCATCCTGGATATTTATTTGATTGATAGTCTGAGGATTGGGAGAGCATTGTTTTGATGTATAAATTACCTTTCTTGTTGGGTAGAGACTTGTATCTATGTTTCTTTCTTGCTTAGAGAAAAGTCCGGCTTTTCTTTTTGTTATCGTTTATTTTTCAGTAATTTGAAATTCAAAAATTATCTGATGCATTTTGAACATGCCTCTTCTAGTATAATAACTGATAATTTCCATGCTTATTATATCTTACTTTCTTTTTGGGTAAAATTCTAGGCTGCTTCTATACCTGTTGTTTTAGTTGAGAACAGCGGGAGATGCAACAAAAATGACAGCGATGAAAAGGTTGTATATTTGATTCCTTATTTATATCTTTTTAATTCATTTATCTTGCTTAGTCTGACTGAGAGAACGTGTACTTGGTGTTAGGTTCTTCCAAATGGGATTGCTTGGATTCCCCATCTAGTCCAAACAATAACAGAAATCGCTTTGAACAAAAGTGTGTCTATTCATGTTGACAAGAATTTGATTGAAGGGCCAAATCCGAATCAGAGAGGAAAATTATGGATTCCTCTGGTGTTTGCTCTCCAAGTAAGCACGTTGTGAACTTTGAGGCTTATTTGTTTTCTCATTACACTGACGGGAGCATGGATTTCTTTCTCTTCTGCTTATTTTATTTTCCTCTCTGCAGTATTTCCTTGTCATGAAGCCAATACAAGGACTGATCGAGAGGGACATTGAAAATGAGAGGAAGCCAGCATGGGAGAGACACGAAGCTGGGTATCGGAGGAGAGATTTTTATTAGCTGTGCACTTCTGTGCCCATGAAGTTCCATTCATGTTTAGCTTCCTTTGGTTACAAATTTGTTTATTGTCTTTGTTTTATGAGTGAACTTGGATGGTTTCCATATACTGTAACTGCTAGCAGTCTGCGGCATAGGAATTTAATCAAGATTGAGAGGATTTCCTGTATGCTGGGAATTTATTTTTCTTTTTGCATGATTCAGTTTGTTAGTAGTTAATGTCTTGTAAACTTGACTCTGGATTTGACTACCATCGTTGATAGCTTGTGATATCCTAAAAATCTAGCCTGAACTATCAACTATTTTTTGATGTACAATGGTCTCATTGAAGCTAAAAAATCCTTGAACTTCATGCGTAGTACATAAATTCCTGGTCAATAGAGGCCCACGTATAGACTAAAAATCGGGTGCTTCTTCCTATTTTCTGTAATGTATTCTTTTATATGTTGGAGAAGTGATAGAAGAAATTTGTGGTTGCAAAAGTGAGTGCCCAGTGCGAAATATTGAAAACGACTGCATGGCACAAGAGGCATTCCGAGTTACTTAATTTACAACTTTTCTTTAGCGCGTTCAATAGTAAGGGTTAGTTTGATTTTGGCTGATAGTAAGGGTTAGTTTGATTTTGACTGAGGATTCAAATTGAAATTTATCCGTCAAATGGTCTGGTTTATGAAATTGAAATTTAATGATCTAAAACTAATTATTTTAAAATATATTGTCACCAAATTTTAACTTCGAGTTAAGCAAATAATTGTGTTATTTTTTTTTATTATTAAAATACATAATCTTACCTCCTAGCTCTCAATTTTGACTAAATTTTTAGTTTTCACTTACCGAAATCAAAGATATCATCCTGGGTGACATTAAAACCCATAGAAAGGCAGATATATTTATTTTTGAATTAAAAGTTATAAACAATCAAAACATTAAAAATTCAATATTTTCATTTATCTTCGTGAAAAGTTATTGAATTAAAAAATAATCTAATGTATACAACTGTTTTCATCTTCTTTTTTTACTATTAAAAGTTAAGAAATTTATAGAAATTGGTTTTTGACAATGGATTGTAGCATTTTAATAACTTTGGTTGAAGGAAATTGTTAACAAATTAACAACTTTGGTATGGACACATGAATAAAATAAACTAGTAAGAGCAAGATTATAGAAAATAAAAGAAATATATTAATATTATTAGTCGGCCACCAAGGCAAGGAATCTCAAGCCTGGAAGAGGGTTAAACGGCGTTGATGTCAAAGAGAAACGACGACAAACAAATACACCCAAAAAGCCGTGACACGTGACAGGCGCGTGGGACCCACCACCTTGGTTAACGACACCGTCCATTTAAAACGCCGCCGTCTGTTCAATTCAACGCTGGATTCATAACGGGTCTCTCTCTTTCTCTCCAATCCAATCATTTCCTCAAAGACAAAACAAAAAAAAAAAAATCACACTCACAACACAAACACCACCACCAATCCCCAATCTCTAACTTTTCCCGAGAAAATTTCCATTTTCTCCCTCAGATTCCCGCAAAATTTTACAACGCCTCTTTTGCCTCCGCCAATTCAATTCCTCGTCGTTTTCTCCAATTCCAATGCCTCGATTTTGGGCTGGAGAATGAGTTCTCCCAACTCTTCCCTTATCAGTTTCCTTAGATCTCTCTTTAAACCCTCCACAATCTCCGCTTTCGACTTCTCTCGTCCAACTTTAAGTCTCGCTTAGGTAAATTAAATTAAGTTCCTTTGTTATTAGATTTATAGGTCTGTAGTGAAGCCTTGCAGAGTTTTGGTGTCCATTGATTCACCTAAGGATATTTAGTTTTTTTTTTTTTTCTCTTTAAATTTTAGTTACAAAATGTTTTACTTGGTTTTATCAATGTGAAGTCCATGGATGATGCCTAGGTTGTAGTCAAGGTTCTAAAGAACGATCCAAAACTGTGATTTTGGCCGCAAGATCAAGGTTTTGGGGTGTTCTACACTGGGGTAGCTATTTAAAACCTTAGTTCTAGTGCTTTGTGGAAGTGCCAATAGGATGGATAAAGTCTGATGATTTTATTTCGTTTCTCTTGCAAAATTCAGCAGGCTATGCCAATAGAGTTGGCCAAATTTGATGATTCTGTTTTGTTGGTCTTGCAAAACTCAGCAGTTCATCTTTTTATGATTATTTTTTCTTGTAAATTGTAGTTCGTAATTTAACTATGTATCACGCAAAGAAGTTTTCGTCAGCTAGCATGGTGCCCTATAAATCTCAAGGTGGTGCTGAACAACTTGCAAATGTTGAGGCTTTGGGTGGATCTGCTGCCAAAAATGCTACACCTGCTGGAGGAAGTGGGAAGCAGCGTTTAAGGTGGACATCTGATCTTCATGACCGTTTTGTGGATGCCATTACACAACTTGGTGGACCAGATAGTGGGTATTTCTTTTCAATATAGAGATTAATACACTTTATGTAGGGTTGGTAATTATTGTCTTGCAAAAGCGTGTAGGAAAGAGAATGCAATATAGGAATTGCTTGTCCAATTATCAAGTATGTAATGTAACCTATTGAATTCTGTGATCAATTTATTCCCGTAACTGTTGAGATAACTGCTCATTTGGTTACTTGCATTCCAAGGTTGCATTGAGTTGCATACTAGTTGATAATGCCATGCTTGAACTGCAGGAATTGAGTTCAATTTAATGTAGCCATTAAATGAGAGCTAATCCTTTTCTGAATTATAAATGACTAGGAAGTTCCAATATTCTTTGTCATGACTAGTTTTATTTTCCATCAAATTTTTAATGTTTTGGAAACTTCTTGTGGGAAGTGCCAATAATCTTTTTAAGAAAAAGTTGTCAGATGTGATTAGCATTCTTTTGTGAAAAACAAAAAAAACTAGCAATGTGAATCATGTTGGATTAATTCCTAGTGTTTTTCTCTCTGTGGAATCCATTGTTTGACAGCAAATCTTGTTATTTGAAACTGCTGGCTTCTACGTTGTGTGCATGCAAGGCAGGCTGGCCGGCACACATTTTCCAGAACTTGAATTTTACCATTTCAGTTGCTGATTTTTATTTGATGTAGACTCATTCGTGGAAAATACTACCATTTTTCTTCTTTTTTTGAGTTGGCTTTTACTTCTTTAACCTGATGATCTGCAAAAGTTTAGTTATATTCCTGGAAACTTTTTAAGTTTATTTTAATAATTCATGGCAGGAGCAACACCAAAAGGTGTCCTTAGAGTGATGGGTGTTCCTGGACTGACCATTTATCATGTTAAAAGCCATTTACAGGTATTATTATATGGTTTAATAATTAAGGCATGTGTACATAAAATGTCAACATTCATACTTAATTTAACATTGATCCTAATTCATCTTTGATGATATCATTTTATGTAGAAATATCGTCTTGCAAAATACTTACCTGAATCACCAGCTGATGGTAAAGGTGCCTTGTTTTTTCTTATCCTTGCTTCCCTTAAAAAAATTAATTAGAATCTGTTGGGATTTTAAAAAATCGTTTTTGATCTTTTAGACTCTAAAGATGAGAAGAGAAATTCTGGAGACAGCTTTTCTGGCGCAGATTCTTCACCGTGGGTATCCCAATGGTTTTCCTAAGATAATTTATAACTCCCTATTGTGCTTACTCTTTTAATATTTTAATAAAACCTTTACGGCCTCCAGGGGAATGCCAATCAATGATGCCTTAAGAATGCAGATGGAGGTTCAGAAACGTCTGCATGAGCAGCTTGAGGTTTGTTACCTATCTTAAATTTTTCCTAATTGTTGAAAGAGAACCCTATTTAGCCGACAAAACTGTATGATAGAAGAGCAAAAAAGAAACAAGCAATGATAATACATGCTAATCTGTGAACTGGAAATAGTGCAAAAATAATGAGGTTAAGAATAACATGCAATAATTTATTTCCTGTATGTCCCCGATGATTGCATACATACAGATGATTTCCCTTGTGTTTTAGAGTTGATACCACATACGAAAATGTTTTACAAGTATCTAATTTCACCTGTTGTGTGATTAAACTTGGATACTGTACTTCAGCATCCTTGTATATGTCATTTCCCTTTATTTTTTGTTGATTGAAAGAAATTGGACCATGTGACATGTATCTTATGTGACATGTAATCTTGAAAAGAAATGACTTAATAAACATTCATACATGATTGATGAGTGATTGGCCAAAATTTAACTTACTAAGGAAAACTTTGGATGTTGCTTATAATTTGAGAGATGAGTCCATTTTTACCTCAATGGTTAAGATTTAATTTCGAATTATATTTTCTTCATTTACCAAAACTTTTGGTACGGTGTACATTTGGGGTAAATAAAAAACATAGCTTAATGTATATTTACGTAATTATTTGAAAATTGCCAATTATGTTTGTATCTGTGACATGCATCTTTTTCTGGCTGAGTGGACTCATCTCATGTATTTATTAAATTAGTTTTCTGATGAAGAAGAATAATTATTTAGCCTCAGGACTTGCGTTCACCGATAATAAGATAAATGCTACTTGTTAATTTTCATAGTACTATGCTTGTATGATTAAGCATTTCTGGATATTGATAAAGCCTTTTATATGTTTCGATTACACTCCAGGTTCAAAAGCAATTACAAATGAGAATTGAAGCACAGGGAAAATACTTACAAAAGATCATAGAGGAACAGCAGAAATTAGGCAATACTTTAACAACCTCCGAAACACTTCCTTTATCGCATGATAAGCACACTCATCCCCACTCGGAGGCTTCGGGATCTAGTGATGCCCTTGCAAGCACTTTGTCTCCACGTAAAAAACAGAGAATCGATGATGGTTCCAAGGATGACTTCACTGCTTCCCATGTAAGAAAGACTGAACAAAAGAATGATTGCAATGTTGGTCAGTTGGATCCAAATTTGTATGATGATGCTGGGTTTGGATTTGATTTGGAGACAAAAAAGGATGAACATAAGGAGAGTGGACAGTAAGTACTAGGTTCCTTTTGTAGGTTACGTGTGTCTTCATTGTAATGTGTAGTGTCTTTTTCTGGTAGAAAATACAAATCATGTTTTGTATATATTTCCATGCAATCCATTTGTACATACATATTAATGTAGATATAGATGCATTCTTCTCCTGCTGTGAGAGTCATATAGATTGCACTCTCCACCCAACAGAGATGCTGTGTGGTCATGGATGATGAATGTTGGGTGCAGGATACTTGTCGATGTTCAGGTTGCTATGGTCCAACCCAGTATCAAATAGCTGGAGAGACATTGTTTGATCCTTGTAGCCGACCTAATCGTGGGAGATAGCGCTTGGTTCTTCTTGATGGAAATAGTAATGACAAGCTTCCCTTTATATTAATGTTCTTGGCATAGTTAGACTCGTGAAAGTTATGCTATTGGACCTATATAATCAATTCTTCTAAAGAATTGTTTAATCGATAAAGTGGAAACTAGGAGTTTTTGGAATAGGAGTCTAGTCTGTAGTGCTTTGAAAAAGATTTCTTGTTGAAAGTTTGTCTCCAAGTCTAACCATTATAGCTTTATACCACGCAAAATTGTCTCTGATCGAGTTTATTAACAGAACAAGAATGATTTTCACTCTTTAGATGACTTACAAGCTAGTATTACCTTATGGAGAATCTATAAGGCCACACATTGAGGGCAAGTCCATTAAGAAAATTGAATTTAGATAATGATACTTGATTAAAACTTCCATCTCAAAATCAAGTTTGTACTGAAGATGTAAAATTTTCAATCCAATACAAAATCCTAGTGTAAAACGATTATTAAATTTGTGAAACTTTATCACATTAATTTCAAAAATCATCGTCCCCGATAGTGTTTAATAGGGTTGATAAATGCTGAAGACAGTCGCTTAAAAAAAGTTTAGCTTTGGAGCATAAACCGACTTTGCTTAAAAAAATTTGGACGAAAAAACTACATAGGAGATAAATTATCGGATCAATGGAATAGAGTGCAATAAAACTAAGCAAATACAAACTCAAAATGACACTCAAACAATACAATTCATATATAAAAATAAATAAAAAGAAAGAAAATCAATTTTAGGATTCAAAACAATTATTTTGGCAACTTTACCATTGGAGAGAATTTCATTTAAGCGTTTCAAAACACAACTTAATCTAAACAATGTATTTAAGCATGCCCTAAACTAAAAAAGATCAAAATAAATCTCTATAATATCAGATGAATACCTAAACTCGACTATTCAGTGCCACTTGAATTATATTATAGAATATCTCTTAAATTACCTAACCTATTAATCTCAGACTATTTTCTTTTTGGTGAATACCTCAGCTTTTATTCTAGGACTATAATATAAAATATTGCACTTTTGGAGACAATGGAATTTTCTTATGTTAAGGGACTCAAATGTAGTCTTACTGCACATTCTTGTTTTGCTTTCAGTCAAATATACTGTTAGGTACCAAAGCAATTTGGTTTAAAACAATCATATATTATTCATTTCTTTGGTGTCGTCACGTTCTCTCACCTCAAACTTCATTTTTGGTGTAGTCACGTCAATATTGATTGGAATCTCCCGTCAATTTTGCAATCATGCTATAGTTAGTAACCTCAAATCAAAAGCCAATTTTCTTTGCCATGGTTGACATTTGCGTTTTACAGGTGGGAATACACTAAGTTGCTAGCATTTCTCCTCAAGAAATCAGTATAAAACCAAAACGGTTAACTGGTTATAGCAAATGCAACCAGGTAATGTAATAAATTACACTGCACCCTCAACACAGAATAGGACATACGAAAAAGGTCAAAACAAAAGTGCAATATTATAGATGTTTCTTTTTATGTTCTTCAACTAAAATTGAAATTTCATCTCAGTAACATGCAGCAACACCTTTTAAGCACAAGTTACATAAAAACTTCAAATTTAACTGAAGAACAACATCAAATCATCTATTTTACTACATCTAAGTTTTGTCCTTAGAAATGGTATTAAAGCTATACTGTGTTCAAAATTAGACTAAACATGCTTATAGTGCAGAGTAAGTTGGAAGTGGGGCTTATAAAATGTACACATAGGAAAACACTCTTACAAGGGGACATGCTGAGGAGAATAAATAGCAGCACTTTCCAGAGAAAAATAGATTTCCAAATGTTGGAAACTTGAGTGCCAAGCATATATGTCGCAAATGAGATCTATGGAAGTGCATGAAAAACTCGTTTGCAATGAAGCCATCAAAGGGGAGCTGAACTAGTTCTGCGAAGTTGATGTTTAGGGTCAGGTGGCGGTGCACTTGGCAATACCTTCTCTATCTCCTGCAAGAAAGATCATAAAAGAACAGTTACTATCAGCAAAGATCATAAAATCATCTAGTACCATCTCCAAAGCTATCAAATAAAACTCTTTTTGTTTGCTATTTTTTATTCAACAATGTAAATAATTAAGTAAATTGAAGAAAAACAAGCACATAATTATGGTTGATTGGTTGCAAGTTGCAACCTCAAAATATTAGCTTACACTATACCATAATGTTGGTTCAAAGATCATTTTGGATTACGGACACAGCTATGTCCTTCAAGTTTTACGATCGAGAAGTTTGTCCAAGAAAGTTCTGAGATATATAACTGGTGTGGATAAATTATGCATGCTCATCCGTTATTAAAATCTAACTACAGATGTTTCCTTTTGATTCAACAAAAAGACAACCACAAACAATTGGCTTGATCATGAACACATGATGGAAGTGTTATCTTTCTTTTTTATATATTTTAAAAGAATGGTCATTTTTACTATCTAAACATTAGTCATTTTCATGCTCTTCAGCTGAAATTCACATGGCTGAAGATCCATTGTATGACTTTTATAACTGGCAGGTTCCCTTTAGTTTTATCAGCAGTGAAGTTACAATGAAGAGATGGATCCAACACCAAATGTTACATTAAAACTGAAGGCAAACTAAAAAGGATTTATGCCAACAATGATATGAGAATAATATTACAACAATATACAATCATATGTGGGCTCACACTATAAATTCACCTTTTTCTGATCAGTACAAGATTGAGTGATTCTAAATGGAATTACTTAAGGCTACAGACATAGTTCTCAACTGACACATAATTAAATGCTTCAAAGATCAAATCATTCTAGAATTGTATAATTCAAAACACCAGCAGAAAGCAGATATTTATGATCAAGATTATTACCATTAACAGCTTATTTCTTCCAATTTCAATAGAATCAGGTTTAGTTTTGTGCATTAATATTGATTCTTGTATCATTGACTTGAAATGTCTCGGCCAGACTAACTGCAAGCAAAATGGTTGGCCATATGCCACAAAGTGCTCCAAAGTCCAAACTAAGTACCTGGCTATCTTTAGCCAAAGTGAATCTATTTTTTTACCATTGAAATCTTTGTACCTCTCCACACTCAGAGAATACATTTCCAGATAAGGAAGGGAGAGAAGTGAAACACCTAATCTCAAGTTTTGAAACAATTTAAATTATATAACACAAATTTTTTTATTAACTGTTATAGAATTATTTGTAAGCTGTAGAAAAGTCTGCTGAGCTACCTCCTTATGATCCTTCTCAGCACCTTTTTCTTCACCTGATATGGTCACAAAATCTTAGAGCCTCTATCATATGTCCAACTTTAAAGAACCCTGATCTTGTTCTTGGTATAGGTGTTCAAAATACGTGCTACATTCAAGCACTAAATATTTCACCTTTATCTCTCACCATAAACTCTCTGAAGAAGTCATCAACAAAAAGACCTACTCTTTCTGCAATTCTTTTACCCAAAAATTTGAAACAAATTCCTTGGAGCCATGGCAGACAGAGAGAATAGTATACACCCCCAAAAACATTAATCAGGAAAAAATAAAATATTTCATTGATAAAGAAAGGAGAAAACATTTTAGACCGAACAAAAATTCAGAAATCATCATTAAATCAGAACTTGTTTCCATGAAAGAAATTGTCACAATCAAAATGAACATGTCCTGAAATCACATGTCTTCTAGGGCTAATGCCAGGAAACTAGGCACATACAAAATTGTCAAATAAAGAATATTCAGAATAATGCATACATAAGGAAAGAAGAGAGCAAAGGAAAATAGAGAATATGACAAGACTAAAAGTAGCCCACCAGCCTAAGGTCATGGCCTGCTTCACTTCAATAGTGTAATTAAAAAGAGAGGGAGGTCATATCCAAGCAAAATCAAAATGTTTAAAAAAATGTAATTGCAATCCTAAATATACACAATGATAACCAAATGCCAATTATTAAATTGTAGTTGAAGTTCAATTCGTTTAAACATTCCACTTAATAAAAGAACCATTGGCCGGCTAAACTAAATCACCAACAAACATTTCAACCATTCATTGCCTAACCAATCTGACCAACAAATACCAGCAGACAAGAATAAAGCAAAGACACATACTGACAAAGGAATCCAAACATACATTCTGTCTTCTAAGTCTTTCGTTCTCTTCTTCTAACCGAGAAACTTTAATCTCCAGTTCTTGTGTGTAAGCCTGCCCATTCAAATATATTCAACTTTATATAAAAAAGAAAAGGAAAAAAACAAGACTTGAAGCAAAACACCATGCAAAAAAATAAACAAAAATAACCTGTTTTCTAGCCCGGGACCGAGCTGCAGATTCCCTATTTTTTATCATCCTCTTCTGCCTCCTCTCAACAGTTTTCTCAACCACATTACCTGAGGCACCCCTTTTCCTACCTGCAGTTTGTGAATCCGATAAGGCACCCACCAAAGAAGATGGCATTGCTTCAGAGTATCCTGCATCCAGAACCGGATTCACCACAACCGGCATAGGCTGTTGAACAGCCATAAACCCTGAAAAACCCGGCATCATACTATTCTGCTGATTTTGATGTTGTTGTTGTTGTGGCTGTTGCTGCACTGAAGTGAGCTGGTATTGCAGCCACTGAGCATGTTGTGATGTGTTGTGTTGGGAATCAACCCCTGGCATGGCCATGGCACCATCCTCATTAGAGAAAGGCTCAGTAGTCACACCAGCCTTCACCAAGAAATCCTCCAGGGTCATCTCACCCAGTGTAGGCTGTCTTTCTCTTTCCTGACTAACACTCTTGTTCTCTTGCATTTCTCTCCAAACCTCATCAATGGTTTTCTTGCTAAGATCCCCACACAATGTTAGACTCCCTTGAGGATTCAAAGATGATCCAGCACAAGCTACCTGACCTTGCTGCATGTATGCATCAGTTCCAGATTCAGCAGTCCACACACCCTTCAGCAGCTCATCCAGATTCATGCTTCCTAAGGGTTTCCCCAAATTTCCAAGCTGGTTGTGCACCTCATCAAGGGTGAGATTGTACAAAGACCCTTGCCTGGTCAAAGACCCACTCTTTGGCTCCTGGAGTGCCCCACCTTGAGATCCCATTATCTTAACCCCAAAACCACCCTACAACTCTACATGCATCATCTCCAAATATAAATAAAACCCAAATTCACAATACCCTCACAACTCAATTACAACAAACAGACCTGAAAACCAAAACTAAAGTGTCTGTCTACCCAGTGATTGCTCGTGCCATCCTAAATGAACGAACTTGTCACCAAATTAGAATCCGGAAAAGCAAAACACCTCTTGAATTCTGAGATTTAGTGAGAACAAGAGACAAACACAACGCAGGCAGTGTGAAATGGGGTGGGAGAAAACCGGTCCCAGAAGAAAAAAAAAGTGACCCAGATCAGATATCAAATCGAACTAGTGACAAAGAAAATGATGATGCAGAAGAGAGCCTCACTCGATGACAGTGGAGAGAAAAAGACAGAACTAAATATGCATGTCATGATTTTTGTTACATCAGCACCACTACTGTAGTATGTGTCCTAGAACAAAAGGCCAAAATTGATCCTGCAGGACCCTGAGCGCAGAAAGAAGTATTTTTTGTGTGAAAGATAGGAGTGTTGAATATTCTGAGGAAACATTGCTTATCTGAAGCAAAAGAATGATTAAGGTTTCCCTTCAAAGGGAAAAAGAAGAATTTAGAAATGAATAAAGAAATTTTGGAAAGTGCTGAAGGAATAGACTATTCTGACTTGCTAACTTAAAACAAAATCTGAGGGTACTACACTTTCAGTCCTTCACCAACTTGCTGCTGCAGGATCCAATCTGAATCTTACAACAAAGTGGGCCTTTCAATTTTTCTTTGCCAGTGGGGACAACAACCACGCCAAGCGAGGAACAATTACTTTTTATTTGGAAAAGATAAATGTGTTATAATTAATGCACTATAATAACAATAATTACTGTGTAATCATATAACATAAACTTGTACTATAATACTCTAACTTAGTAACATCACACTAATGGAAAAGAACCTACATTCTCTCCTTTTCTCTTTCCCCTCTCAAACTACTAAAAGTTTAATCATTTTTTCTCTTACCACTTTCTAAACTCTAAACCTTTAACAAATTTACAGTTTTAGCTCTTAACCCTTTCTTCACTCTTTCTATAAGACTATAAATAGGCTAAATTTAAATACAAAAATAGAAGAATTGACATAAATGAAGATTATAAAAACTTTAACTGAACTGAGTTTAACATATGAATAATAATTTTATTGTTCAATTGCATTTTACAGAGATATTTTTAGGTGTAGAAATGTCAACCTCAAGAAACATGGCACTATACATGTGAATAATGGGAGTGTAACTAACTAACAGTCCCAATCTGAAGTTTCAATGTTTGATTTGAACAGTAAGAATAGGAACTGGTAATGATATCATCCTAATTTTAGTTGCTTTGTTTGGTTTAAAAAGTAGAGAGAAAAATAAATAGTTATAAAAGTGATAAAAGTAAAATACGAAAGATAAAGATGAGGCATTAACTCTTTCATCTCATTGCAATTTAGGGGATAGGTTTTATATTATAGTACCACACGAATATTTCTATTTCTTTCTATTTTTTTGGCAAACAAATAGTGAAAATTGATATTTTTATATTTTTCATTTTCTTATACTTTAAGTATATAGTCCATTTTTAACAGTTAATATGGTCATGTGATTACTTAAAAAATTATATATATTTAATTTTTAATCTTGAATGTTTAAATATAATTTAAGAATTTATATTTACTAGTTTTCATTTGTCATTTCTTGTCAAGAGTTTCATAAAAAAATTTCTCTTCAAAATAATAAAATGGATTGGATTAAATTTAATTTTTGATAAATCTCATATTCAGATTTTTAATTTTTATTTTTAATTAAAAAAATCATATTAT
>Ga0123340_1001529_pt1 | contig 19348 bp, 19 predicted proteins | sample SirMexnodulemix_FD_89961 | JGI IMG/M metagenome (GOLD analysis project Ga0123340, IMG submission 89961) | Root nodule microbial communities of legume samples collected from Mexico - Siratro Mexico nodule mix | ecosystem: Host-associated > Plants > Roots > Nodule | place: Mexico: Nepantla... | reverse complement strand
TTATAATTTATTATTTATTATTTTAAAATTTTCCCTCCCTTTCAAAAAGATTGAAAAAAAAAGTAAAATAGAAAAACCAAGTTAGAATTCAGTTTCTACTATTTACAACTGAGAATTCTATTTTTCGGAAAAAGAATTTTGAGCTTACTCAGTACAGTTTTGGAAATAAAGTGTGGAGAGGTCTATTTAGAGTTTTTTTTTTTTTAATTTGGTTCGTATTGGGGAAAACATCCATAATTTAGACTATTAAATATAATGAATATATATTTACTATCTAGATTTGCTATTCAAACAAATTTAAAACAGGATTACTTACGGGTTCGTATAAGTCCATGATGTGCCAAAGCAATGATGTTTCCCCTGGAGAGTATATGCTCAATCACAACTGTTTGTCTTTGGGAAATCGAGCAATTACGTTAACGGTTTATATACTCAATATATCTTCAATCATTACTTGATTATCTGTATTATCTAGTGATACGTGACATCCACGTATAGTATGGAAATCAATTATCGGTTATCTTAATGGACTCGTTTTCAGTTGATTGCAACAAATTTTCAATGTTTGTCTATAATGTACAATTTTTTTTTTTGTTCTCCCTTGACTTTTATCTAAATAATACCTAATTTATTTTCCTTTTACTTTCCATCCAAGAAAAATCTTCTATATTTGTATTCTATTTTGTTTTCCTCTTCCTAATTTTTTCTTCACCCACATATCGCCTTAAAAAAACTCAGTATACAGCCAATTAGCCGTCGTCTTTACTCCAGTGTGGATTAACTCACCAACCCTTCCTATTATGTCAAACACTGCTTCTCAAACTAAGGTACGTGTGAAGGGTTCGTCAAAAGTAATGACTAAACTTCAGATTTTAAGTGCTGCAACTAGTCAATAGCATGGCTATCCAGAAAACGAAACTAAAATGGATTTAGTTTAGAACATTCAAGATTTATGGAATCGATAATTAAAAAATTATGGGCTAATTTATATCATTGAAAGAATGAAATCAACATACAGTAAGAGATCATTTTAAATATTATATGAAAGTATATATACTAAGAACAAGAACTTTTAGTCCTAATAAACATTTATGACTTCACAACTATGAAAACGAATAATTAGAAAAAATAAACTATACAGGTCGCAACCAAGCCAATGCCTCAAAAGGACACAATCCGAAAATGATCAAACAATTGGAGAAGAAATAAGTAGCTCAGAAAAGTTTCATTGAAGAAAGCCGCAATCATTGGAAAGTATTATCAGGGTAGGCTTGAAGGATAATGCTCGGTGCCACCACGTGAAATTCTTTAACCCTAAGAGAAAGAAGTTACCTTGAATGCAAAAATGAGATATTCTAAACTATCTAGCTTCACCAGTAAAAATTCGCAAAATTCTCTCCTGTGTTGTGGCTTGGGAGATTAGTAGCCGCCCCCCATTGGAGGCATGCCAAAAGGAGGCATTGGTGGCATCCCCATTCCACCCATAGGTGGTGGAGGTGGGGAAGGGGTATAGCCTCCACCCATTCCAGACATTGGAGGTGGGGAAGGGGTATAACCTCCTCCACTCATTCCTGGCATTGGAGGTGCCGGCAAAGCAAGCGGTAGCAACTGGGCATACATATTCTGGTGATCATTAAAAACACTGTTAATTTAATGATCATACAAACAATATGATTGTCTCTAAAAGGAGGTTCGAAAAAGGGTTACCTGCTGAGCAATCACATCCTTCTCCTCCTTTTCCTTAGCTTTCTCCTCGTTTTGTGCTTCAAGTTTGTCCTTGATAAGCTCATCCACCTTGCCTGTATACTCTCTAATAAACTTCAAGCCAAAAAAAAAAAAAAAAGATTAAAATGGTTAACTTTGTCTGTTGATTAATATCATTATACCAGAGCCAGAAACAAAAGCATACCTGTAAGAGATACGGGAAAGCAAAATCAATCATGTTGTTCATCCAAGCTAACTCAAGAGCAACATCTGGCCGGATAATATCATAACAGACAAAGAGGCATGATGCAAAACACTCTTTCTTTCCCTGAAATCAATATATTCCCTTTGTTAAACAAGACGAAAGAACTGGTGTTGGAAATGAAAAAGGGAGCAACAGCAAAATTATTTCTAACTGAAGCAGGGGTCAAACTGCACACTGGTACCAAAAGGGGCTTAGTTTGTATCTAATGTTATATTAACAGAGTTGGATATTTTAAGGACAAGAACAACAAATAAACACCTTCTCAATAAAGTAGATAAGCAAATCTTCTGAGAGTTCACGATCACCAGATTGAGAACATGTTTCCATACAGTCCTTGTAAAGATTGTCTTTCTTTGACAAAGCAATCGATAGCTTCCATCTTCCTGCTTTCTTGTAGATGTATGCAGCAACACGCCTCATCTCAAGAAGCTCATGCTTCTCAATCTGCACATGCTCATAGTTAATCTCAATTAATGATAATTCCAAAATGGTAAATTTCCCAGTAATATTACGATCTCAATTTTGCTAATTGTCAAAATAAGACAAAAAAAGAAAAGGAGATTCACCTTCTGAGCAAGACCTATCTGATCAAAGTTGTCATGCAGATCTATTGATTCTCGAAGTCTGTCATAGTCCTCTTCCTCAACATAAATTTCATTCAGAGCTTCATTGACAGCAGATACGTTGTTGCTTTGAACTGCAACCATGTACGGCTTGACTAATCTAAGGTGGCCAGCCTAAAAATAAGAAATCCAAGCAACAAGCAATACTATTACAGAATGACATTTGAAACCAGTAAGTTATCTCACCAAATAAGATTGAAACTGTAAATGGGGTATAAAAACTACAGACCTTCCGCATGATATCTACTACACGAGTATGGTCCACACGAAGAGCAATCACATTTAACATATCATTGATTACATCTGGATGCTCTTGTAAGTAGAAGTGAACAGCCTTATAGTAGAGCTCTACACTTGCAACTTTAACTATAACATCTTTGAATTGCATGTGGTCCCATGCTTCTGGAGAGTGATTCATGACGGTGGTTGCAGCATTATCAAACTCATCATATTGGATGAATAGGTAAGTAAGTTCTTTCCAATGCTGCTGTTCATCACATGCCCGAATAAGCTTTGGAATGTTAAGCCGAGTTGAGAACAACTTAATGTGTTCCATTAGCTTCTCCGGTCGATATCTTGCATATAGAACTCCCAACTCAGTAAAGATACCCATATGTGCACGCTCCAATCCTAACCCACTTTCCATTAGAGATATGAGTTCATTGAAGCATCCTCTGTTCTGATAAAACTCGCTAACCTCCTCCAAATCATCGACCTTCATATAAAGCAGATAGTAAGTAGTCAGACAGCAGAAAAAAGGTTAGACAAAGAAATCAATTGTTTTTCTGTGACTTGTTTTAGTACTTTGCTAGTAGCCACCACATCCTTTATCTTTCCTTTTAAAGGATTTCCAATATGGGGAAGGGAGGGGGCAAATGTGTAGTATTTTGGAGTAAGGAGGGGGCAATCATTCCATGCAAGTAGAAATTTCAAATGCTAAAATATAAACTAGAAAATGATGTCACCTGAATGATGACATTGAGACCACAAATCTGAGCTAAGCGGAATTCCTCAGCATCAACACAGGCGAAACAGACTTCCTTCCATGTTTTTGAGCTGTTAGCTTTCCTGGCAGCATCAACAGCTCCTTGGAACTGTTGAAGCTTAACCAATGTGACTGCTAACTTAGCCCAGTTAGAAATAAAAGCAAATATAATTTTTGCAGCCTCATACAATTTTTCATCATACAAGCGGTCACCAACATTTGGTAAATTGGCAACATTTGGCATCAGTATAAACTCTTCAATTTCTCCAAGCCGATCAATCTTAGCATAAGCATAAATGAGCTCACTGTCCACCTTGGGCTCTTTGGTCTTCTGCCTAACCATGAGAAGATACTTCACCAGGTCATGGTATACATCTGCATCTTCAGCAGCCTTAATGACCTCTAAGAAATGAGTTGAATCATCTGCACGAATGAATGACTCAATTGCATCACTCACTAAGCCTTCTCTAAGTTGTGCTTTAGCCACCTGGCTCCAAACAGCATCTTCTTCAACCCGGAAAGCAAACTCCACAGCACGATCAATAGTCCGGAGGTTATCCAGTAGGACATTAACAGCCTGAACATTCAAATTAAATTTCTTGAAAATAGCAAATGCCTCTTCATATAGTTGTGCTTCCACAGCTACCTCCCCTACTGCAGGTCCATCAAAATTGTCCAACCTATTAATGTAATCCATAACTCTTGAAGGATCTGCCTTGATTGCAGTAAGGATCAGCAAATTTTGCAGGTTAAAATTTCCACTAAATGCAGAATTTTGTAGCACAATCTTTTCAAGAAGCTCAATCAACTCATGAGGAAGATCGGCAGTCATAAAAGCTTTCACCGCAGCAGAAACTTGCTCTGGACTCTTGCTTTCAGGCAAAGCAGTGGACACCACTTGATCAATCAACTGTCTCCTAAACTCATTCTCAGGGTTAAGAACTTTCTCCCAGAGGTCAGAGTCCATCCTTTCCACAACATATCTAACACACACCAGAAAAGAACATGAGTGTCTCAGACTAGCATTATGGAATAGAATGAAAACTTCCTGATAAAGGTCAAAGTACGCACCTTGCTTGGAGTTTGAACAAGGAGTTTTTATTAGTAACATTAACAAGCTCATCATCACATTGCCCTCTCCGATAAGCAACAACAGCAAGTGTAGGATCCCGCTTTTCACAATATTTACCCACAACACGAGAATCATAGTATGGATTGGTTGTGAGAAAATGCTCGGGATTGTTGTTGCTGTCAATAATGATTTTACCCAGAGCGTTATGTACATGCACATCCTGGCTTCCTTCACTTACAAGATGCTCCAAGAATTGAGTAAGCAAGCGGAGACGATTCCTGTGCACAAGAATTTAAATTAGAAGTCAACATGACATTGATATTGGAGATGAAAGTTAGAGAGAAAACTAGCACACCTCTTCTCACATTCTTCAACTAAAGGCTCAACTGGTAGAAGAGAACGAACTGAAAGTATAAGACCTTTAATAAAATCTTCAGGGCATTCATCATCTAACAACTGTCCTACAACTAGAGGAGCATTTCCAGGATTGACCTAAGAGCAAGAAGTACAAAGTTTAGGTCACGGTCCTAAAATTTGCAAAGAAAGATTTGAAGGACACCCATATGCTACAAGGATCACCAAAATCAAATACAAAACCTGAAAACAAAGTTACCTTTTGAACATAACCTTCAATATATCGAAGCATATTGTTAGTATAAAGATAATGGGTGAGATCTGGAACAAATCCAAAACGATCACAGACATTGATCAATGGTCGTGCATCAGGAAGCTTGGTCTCCATAAGAAAATTCTTTGTCTTCTCGGCATCATAAAAGTTTGATTCCCTAGTCACACGCTCAACCTCCTTAATTTGTCCAGTTTTAGCAGCAGCCTCAATATACTTGAAGTGAATATCAGGATCCTCGCTTTACAAGACAACAAAAAATAAAAATTAAACAATTATAATAATTAAAAAGAAAAAACTAGAACAGGAAGCTGGCCGAATAGTGAACTGAAGTCATGTTCCATCCCCATTATGAAAGAAATACCTAGAGCTCAGGTAGGCCCCCAAGAAAAAGTATAGTCCCTCATAGGATTTGAACTGCTCAAATAGTTTAATGCATGCATCAACACCCAGCTGCTCAGAATATTCCTTAGCAGTCTGTAAATCATGTACTAGTAAGATTCTCCGAGAAATGAATTATGGAATTCAAGAGAAAAAAAAATTGAACAGAAGTCTTGCGTCAACATTATCCAGAAACAGTACCTGAACAATTATTTGAAGATTGCCCCTAAGATTGACAAGTAAAAGATCTTTCATACACTCTAGTGCCCATTCTCGAGAAAGGGTACCAAAAAACTCAACTAAAGCCTGAAATACGTCATATTATACTGTAAGAAATAAGAATATCAAACAATTTTAAGACAGACTGGGTTATTTGAGCAATTGCAATCAAAACCTGTGGCTCAATGGCATGCGTATTCACAATGACACGTTTGATGTCTGGCAACTCAGAATAATGCTGCATAATACACAGACAAGGTTCAGGATACATTCTAATGAGAGAACATTATACCGCCATCAGAAATTAAGAAGCAACCAACCTGAAGAGCCCGAATGAAAAGGCCAGCCTTTTCACATAATTGTCCAATACGTGGGCGATCATAATGACTGAACATGCCATTGGCCAATATAGCATCAGCGACATTTGGAAAGGTTACCAGATTAATTTCCAAAACCTAAGTATAATACATAGAAAAATATGATTTTATTTTTTTAAAAAAATCCATATATACCACCATCCAGTTCAGGGACAGTGATAATGACACATAAAATAAAAGAACCTTTGTTTGAAGATATCCATGTTCAGGAAGGTTTGGCTTCAGCACATCCAACAAAAAGGCTGTTGCCTCACGGATCAAATTCCTCTAAAAAGTAACAGAAGAAATATATAAACAAGAGTTCCAATTCACAAATAACCAAGAAAAGCATGAAATTGGTTCCTACATTAAAGTTTAAACAAATCATTTTTAGTTGAATAAGTTAGAGGAAAATATACTAGCCTAAGCAAGAAAGTTATCAAAAAGCCTTATCAAAACCAACTTTAAGAAAGATTTGTTTTCACATAATTATTATTATTTTTCATTTTAAATTTTCAAAAAAGGGACAGAATGAACGCAGTGATATAAAAGGGAAAAAAGATTGTACATGATACTGTCTTCTAAAATTGCAACTGAATAATAAATGATAAGAGAAACCAAAGAACCAAGTATGATGAAGATCCAAAGGGTAGACTGCAAGTAAACCTGAAGAAATAGATCAGTAATTGTGTTGTAGTCAATGGGGCATCCTCCTTCCATTTGAGACATCATCAGAGCAAAATTTACAGCACCCTGCAATCAAAAAAGTTTTGAATTATTCTACATACATAAACCCAAAAAAAATATGGATGCTAAAAAAATAAACAATTTAGATTTGAGTGTAGATTAGCAATATGAAAATATTCTTAAAATGAAAGCAACATAAGCATGAGGAAACCATTTCCATTTGGATGCACTAACTATCATTCATTAGGTGCTGCTACTTTAAGCAAGCTATGCTCGGACTTCCCAACAAAAATAAGTTCATCATGAAGGTCAAGCAAGTCAGAGATAAAATTGAATCAGATGGTTGTTCAGACAAAACCTTCTCACCTGGGGGTCTGTTCGTAAAATTGTTTGAAGAAGGAACATATAATCAGGTGTGTATCCAACCTTCATCAAAGGAACAGAGAAGAATGGCATTACAAAGATAGTAGTGGTAAAAAAACTAACAAATGACATAATAACATTTAATAACAACACCAATAATTTTATGATTCTATTAAACTTGTAAAAAAAATTACCTGCTTTGAATATATCAGGATCTTGTCAAATTCCCTCCTCTCTGCAAAAGCTGCAACAACTTTCGGTGTTGCTCTTGCTTTGATATAAATTTTCAATGCAAGGTCATTATCCACTGTCTGCATATATGCAACCCTCGTAAAAATTAGGAAAAACAAAGGAAACAAGTGCAAAACACAAATTAGGGAACAGATCATGTGTTTCTTTAAAAGGAATGGACAATTTGGATTTTTCTTCCCCAAACCATCAATAAAATAAAATTAATAAATAAGTCCAAATTGAAAAACAGATTTGTATCAGGACCTTCACAAGGTCACCAAGTTCCTCACTGCATTCAAGTTTATCCTCTGCCAGCCAATTTTCCAAAAGATTCTTTTTGTTCTGATTTACAACAAGTCGTGACAGTTCCAGTGACTCAAAAGCATTGAGTTTTCCCATGGTTAACAGAGTTCCAAAGTATTGCAACAGCGGTGGTGTTTGCCCAGCTTGTACAGGTACACTCTGAAAGCAAATTAACAAAGGCAACTCAAGAACTTGAGATAAAGAGCATATTGATATATTAATGTGATTATGCATACCCCGAATTTGGTAACTTAACAAAACCAAGAAATATTAATGGAACAGCATTTCGATGCATAAAACACCTGAAATTTAGCAACAGTATCAGGAGTTCGAAGTACTCCTTGTGGTGATTGTGCAGCAAGCTCTGCAGCTTCCTTATACTTGGTCTGAGCAAATAATTCTTGAAAACGCTTAACAACCTGAGAGAAAAAAGACAAGCATAACAACAACAATAGGTAAAAATAAATAAACTTTAAAATTGAAAAAAAAAAAAAACGCATGCTTCCCTCCCTCCTATAAAATCAACTAGGAAGAAAAGAATTATGGTTGGAAAAAAATTTATGCCAGCATAACTCCAGTTACTAATCTTTGAATCAGAAGTGGATAAAAAGTTACAGTTGCCATGTTCACATCAACATAATACTTCTTAGCACATACTTCTAATCAAGATTCCCTCGGGCCTCAAGTAATTACAGCTTACAAACTGTTACCTGTTCATTCTGGTATTCTGTCAAAAAAAAAAAAAAAACATATATACAAAAGCAAATGCTACAAAAACAATATCATTTTTCATCATTTTCTCACGCACTTGTGCTAATTGTCCTGTTGATAATTGCTCTACTCTAGATGACACATCTGAAATGCTTTTATGACAACTACAATCTATTGAGACAAAAGGCATACAAAGATATCTTCCAGTCAATATCCATCAGTTAATAAAATGTCAGCCAATTTAAAATTAAATACATGGAGTTCATGAACTTTAACACTACAGATAAAAGTATAAAATTATCATATGCAGCACAAGTTACCAATTCTTCTGCACCAGGCAGGTTTCCTCTTTTAGCAAGACTAACAGCAAGTTCCAAATTATTTAACTGTCAAAAATACAAGCAAAGAATTAGAAGTGGATAGCAAAAGAGGTGTCCACATAGCCAATAACGTGATACAAAGCATTTAATACCTGGCCACTAACAAAAGGTACAATGGTTGCTTCATTCACAGTAGCAAGCAACACCTGGCCACGTCTATTTATAGCATAAAAGCCCCCTGTTGTTGAGGCTTCTGCTGTCAAAAATATTGGATCGGGGCTGATTCGATTTCTATAAACTGCAGTGGCAGTCTCTAGATCATAGACAAATAAAAGACCGAGCTTTGTGATAACATATATCAAACCATACTTATTTGAAATCTGCACAATGAAACAAGTCAGATATTCAACATAATGTTTATTGGAAAATAGAGAATCATAAAGTCTACACTTATACCTGCATTGATACGGGAAAGTCATCAGCAAAGTCTGGAGGGAAGAAGAGATCTGCTTGTTTTTTTGAAAAAGATGGCTTGCCTGATAACCAACGCCACAGTATACCAGAAGATAGCAAGTAAGGCTTATGTAAGCGGCAAGAACATATACTAATAGCAGACACGATTTAAGCTCCATAATTACATCTTCTGTTGTTTATCTCCTATTTAAATTATTAATCACTTTATATCCTATAATCTCCTCTTTCATTAACAAGTTGAATTGATATTGAATTTTTTTTTCTTTAAGATTTAAAAAAGAAAAAACTGTTTGTACTAATGAGTGGGGATGTGTCTATTGGCTGACAAAGGAAAAATATAGGCATGCTTATACCTGGCTGGGCGCCAAGTTCAATGACATGCATCTTCGATGCAACCTGTCCAGCATTGATGGTCTTGGATGCAAAACAAATAAGAGTTGAATCCTTATCATTGCCAGCAACCTATATGTTTCAAAATAAAAATATCAAACAGTATTCAACCTACAAGCCATGCAGCTGAAAAACATATTAATTAATCACAAAGAAGACAGAATTACTCTAAATGTGGCAAATGAGGCAGCATGTGCTTCAAGAGCCTGGCTCCGCTGTTGATCCACAGAGAAGAGTTGCATATTTCCTTTTACAAGTTGTGGCCTCTGTAACACAAAACAAGATACTATCACTCCAACAAATAATAATTTCAGAAGATTTGATCATTAGCAATAAAAGATATTAAGAGATGGCCATTCAGTAAGTTTAACATCCCCCTCTCATATAAAAAGAAACAGAAAAAATTTCAATTATACAATATAAGTTCAAAACATATTAATTTCTGTAAAACATATTGTCATTAATAAGGCATGGAAAAATGTTGAAGGAGGATACATTTGACAAAAATATTGAAAAAGCATGAGTAACCCTAAACCTAAGTCATAAACCTTCGTATTTACAACCCAGCAAGGAAAACCTTCTAAAATGTATGTAATGTACATACTAAATAGAAATAAAAATAATAGAAAAAAAATGGAACATATTCAGGAAAAAATAAATTTGAACCATCAATTGAATAATTAAAATCAAGGACTTGTTTATTTCATCAGGAAAACATTGACATTTATTTATGTTAATATAAAATCTAGTACCAACCAGGAAAAAAAAAAGACAATGGAGGTAAAACTAAAAGACTAATCCATTAACAATTCACAGTAGGAATTGTGTCTCTTGACATCTTCTGTGAGTAATTGTAAATCACACGTATATAGGCCCAGATTTATAGTCCTTATTTCTCACAATAAAACAAGAGAAGTAGATTTGGATCATAAAAAGATGGTTAAGATTAAAAGTTGTTTTGGGATAATTGCTAAAAAAGAATTATTTCAATGACCAGTTATATGTATAATATATTATTGTTATAATCATATCAGTTTTTGGTTGGGTAAATTTGCTGAAAAATAGTTTTAACATAATTAAAATCGTTTAGAAGCAACAAAAATGCACTTTTACATAAAAAAAATAATGTGTGCGAAGCTTACAAGGAAAAGAGCTGATTTTTTCAGAAAAAGAAAAATGTTTAACAAATTTCAACCATTATCCTAAACATCCAACTCAAATTGCAAGCAGTTTTTTATCCGATATCGTGTGACTACTTAAAAAAGTCACACAACTTCACGATTTAATCTTAACTATTTTCATGAATGATTGTTATTTCTTCCTCACCTTTCACCCTATGATACTATTACTTCTCTCACTTAATGCATTCCATACAACCCCACACACACTATATAATGTGCTTAGAGAGAGACATTTTTATGTGCAAATAGGAGTAAATTTGGGCCATATAGAACCATACATGAATGGTCAAAATTAAAGTCAAGTTACCACTTAAAAATGTCATGACTTACTAAAAAGCTCACATCGTATAATTGTTTTAATCCCAATCATTCATGTAAGATCTAAGGGTTAGTATGTATTCATCTCACCCACATAAAAAATGTTATATATGTGCGGTTGCATGTGTATCTAGTTAAAAAGGCCTTTCTATGAGACAAATAAAATCATTAAATCTTATCATGAACAGTCAAGATACCCAAAAGTCATGTAATTTTTATAAATAGTCATACGAATTGTTTATACAACGAGACTGTAAAAAACTTTTAATTTGGACCTTCCGTGTATGTATGTTGTCAATGACCCAAACTCATAAAAATGACTTCCTCACTATGTACATTATATATATATATATATATATATATATATGAGAATTTTCCTAACATATTTGAACAATTTCCTCAAATCTACCAAAAATAACTCATAATGAGGATTGGAACAACGCCAGAATTTACAGTATGTTACAGCACTAGAGCCACTGCAGTATACAAATACAATTCTTAATAAAAAGCAACAACTAAAATGTGCTTATGCAGCTGTTGATCAAAAAGTATCCTTTTGTCTAAATTTACAAATATATATGTGTGTGTGTGTGTATGAGAACTTTGCTAACATATTTGAACCAAACTCTCAAATCTAAAATACTTCATAGCAAGCATGGGCACCAGGGCACAATTTACAGTATGTTACAGTACTAGAGCCATTGCAGTATCCACAAATATGATTCTTAATATGTAGCATTTCTCCCAAACAGAAAAAGTGAAGTAAACTAAGCAACCTAAGCTTTAACCTAAAAGCAAAATTAAGTGGCAAAAAACAGAATTCCAGACAAGAAAAGACAAGCTTTTAAACAGAAACTTTCTTTGATGGGTGAAAAAGGTATAAATGAATTTTTAAATATGGTATATTTCTAAAAAATGTAAATATATAGATTGGAATTTTATTTATTAAATGGGGCATGAATGGATTTGACTTTTGCAGTTTACGTACATTTCAAACAATCCAAAATACATTAAGGGGGTTTTTAACTCATCCAAATCAAAATATCAAAATTTACCAAACCGTAGGTTTTGTATTTTTCATTACAACTTTGTAATTTTCAAAATCTCTACACAGGTGATTGTATAACGATAGCACCTCATTGACTATGTTAGAAACTATTGTAATGTCTTCCTCAAATTCTCACAACCATCCTATGAAATTAAATCGACAAATTTTACAACTCATAAGTTACAGCAAGCTGACAACAAATACAAGATTAAGACAAGGGAATTGCTAAGGGCAAGGTGTAGACATTGCAACAGGCAAAAAAATGCATACCTCAGCGGAGCCAGGGGCAATTCCAATCAAAACCAACCACTTTTCAGTAGGATCACAACGGTAATTGATAATCTGATTATTCGCCAAATTAGCTGTCCGGTCAAACACCTTCACCGGCTCACCCTCACCTAGATAAGAGAAACCATAAGAACATTAAACTCACAACTCAAAAAAAGGTCCATCAATAGAACAAAAGAGCGCATAAGATAACCCGCAGTTAAACTTATACAGAAAGCAGTAAAATAGTACAACATTACATTACCTTCAATTGACCAATGATACACGGATGACTGCGTCACTACGCCTAGTGTCTTTGGAGTTATCCACTTCCAAAACACAACCTAAAGGAAATTGAGGAAAAAAAAGAAAATCACGATCAATTAACTAATTAATTGATAAAAACAGTCAGATTGTGCGAGAATCAAAATCGTTAACAAAATTACAAATCCTCACCTGTTGGCTCATTTGATACGATTTCATCTTCGCTTTCGTTTCAATGTTAAACACTTGCAAATGGTCCTGACTGGTGCCTGGAACTTGAGCTGCACGGAGAACAACCGCCACATTGGTTGATCGAATTGGAATCATCGCACTAACACGTAGAGCAATCGGAACAGCGAATGGTTACCTTTAAGCGCGAGAATTCTGGCGTTAGGGTTCATGAGAGCGGAATCAGCGGTGATTGGGCGTCGGAGCGGTTGCATGGGCATGGCCATGTCGATCATGACGACGCTGTTCTGCGGCGCGGTTTCCCTGACGCAAATGTACTTGTCGGACTCCATGGTGACATGCGTGAAGGTGATAAACTGCGGGTTGATGCCGATGCTTCCCAACTGCAAAAACGACGAACGTATCGGAAAGTGAGAAAACGACGAGAAAATGGACAATGCAGGGAGGCATTGCGGGGAAAGGCGGACCGTTAAGGCTTCGCGCATGGCGATGGGGGCGTTGGAGGCCATGGCGGGCGTGGATCCAAGGGAATTGGAAAGTGAGAGATGGTGTGTTAGTGGTGCGCTGTGAGATCTGAAGCAGTGAAGAGAGAGAGACGGAGAGAAGAATAAGGAGAGTGTGTGGAAGGAACAGAAAGTAACACACCACAACGAACGAGGTGGAAGTGGAAATGGAAATGGAAGAATGGAAGGATCCTTTCTAAAATTGTTTTTGCTGTTTTTGATTCCTGGAAGATGGAGGAAGAGGTGGGCCTTGGGCCTGTGGGCCTGTGGGCCCAGGCCCTCCGTTTTCACATTAGTAAATATTTTAAAATTTTGTCATTCATCCTTTCGTGGTGTGTTTGAGTATCTTGTGGATAACGTGTGGACAAGCAAGAGTGTGTGATCCCAATTCATGGCTAAAAAGCCTTGATCTAAGGTCCAGTTAAAAATCAGGAATTTGTTTTTTTTTCCTTTCAAGGTTATTTTTCTTATTTTGTTTTGTTTTCTCTATCTACATTAAGTTATGAAGATGGTGTGTCGTACTCACCATGTGGGGTACATGATGCCCGAACATGTGGGGTACATGATGCATGGTTGCGTCATGCATGCGTTGTGCTCAGTTACAAATATACTCTTCTTACAAAAATTCTCAACTCAACATAGTTTATGTCAAAACTAATCGACCCTAAAAATAAATATATGTTTAAATACTTCAAAAACAAACAATGTATTTTTAATAATTTACCGTACAACTTGTAAATGTTCTTTTTCATTATCATTCTTTTTTTCCTATCAACATTTTCCAACCCACGCTCACATTCACTGCGCCGGTTGTACTGTACCACCCAACGCCTCCGACCCAAACTCCACATTCCCAATTTCACCATTTTCTTTTCCAAAGCTACGCATTCCGAATTTGTCCCTGCATCCATTCCCCGTTCTATCCCCAAAATGTCAAAATCCTCCAAATTCATCCCTTCTATAACGTCTTCAGAACTGTCAACCGCCACCGGTTCCGCATCGAAAGCCAATTCCCTCACCGTCACCCATCCTTGCGTTTCCCAATTTACCCCTACGCTCATAGCCAGTTTTCCAATTCTATCCCTCGCCGAATTTTCATTTTCAGTTCTCATTTCTTCTTCTTCTTCGTCGAACTCGGCGAACTCCGAGTCAACTCGGTCGAGAACGCATCGAGGCGACGATTCCACGATCACACCACTGGGTAACAGAAACGGATGCTCCAGCAACTGATCGCAGCTCCACCGCCGCTGCGGCTCCCACCTCAAACACTTCTCTAGAAAATCCCGGCCGAGCTCCGATAACCGGCGAGGAAACCTCGGCACCTCACCGGAGAATCCAATCTGACTGAGCGCGTCGACGGCGTTCCCCTCCCACGGCGGTTTTCCGGTGAGCATCTCGATCACCGTGCAGCCTAACGACCAAATGTCGGACGCCGGTCCCTGACTCTCCCGGCGTATCACTTCCGGCGCCATCCACAGCGGACTCCCGCGCGGCGAAGCCGCCGGGAGACCTTCGCCGTCGAACTCCATCGCCGATCCGAAGTCGGCGAGCTTGCAGCTGCAGCAGCCGTTGGCTCCGTCTCCGATGAGGACGTTCTTACCCTTCACGTCGCAGTGAACGACGCCGTTTCCGTGCACGTGCTTCAGAGCGCTCACCAAGCACCACGTGTATTGTCTCACTAAATACTCGTCCACGTCGGCGTCCAGGTCAGCTAGAGTGCCACCTGGCATGTACTCCATGTGAAGGTTCCGCTTCTCCGACGTGGTGTCTTCACCAAGAAAGGTTACTACGTGCGGCGAGGACATGCGTTGGAGGATCCGAATCTCGTTCTCCAACGCTTCGAGCTGACCCGGAAGATCCGTTTTAACATCCACAGACTTCACCGCGAAAAATTGCGTTTGAGCGTCAAGCTTTCGAAGCGCGAGGCTGATGGTGCCAAACGCGCCCTTACCAATGCACTTGCCTCTTACCCAACTAGAAACCATTTTAGAGTGCGTTTTTGAGTGTGCATTTGGGAGTATATATACTGGAGTGGGTATTTGCTGTTTGGTCCTGCACTAAAACTTCTATTTTTTTCCATTTTTTTTATTTTGGGTCCTACGTGGAATTAATGGAAGTGGATAACTAGCGAAAGTGGTCGCAATAAGTGACGTCAATGGTGAGGTGATAGAGAAGGAAGGAAGAGTTTTTGTTTTGTGGGTGTTTTAATCGTTATCCATTTTTATTATTCGAGTTTGAAGAACTTTTCCCATTTTACTTCTTTTGTGGTTTAATTATGTTGTTAATAATGGTATTTATACAAAAATAAGATTGTTAGATGCTTATCCAATAGCACTCATTTAAGCTAGTTGATTGGGAATTAACTAGAGACAAAACCTTTGTATTTGAACTAAATTTAGCTTTGGAACTACATTGAGACATTAATTGTATTTTAACCAAATTGGATTCACTAAATTTGGAACATAATTAGGTGAATTATCACTTTTGTTAGATAAATTTTTAGATAAAAGCTTGATTATAATTTAAATTCTTAAAAGTAATTTAAATGAATTTAAGTTTATCAAAGATAGAAGAAGGACATTTATCATGATTTTTAGAAATATAACTCTGTTTGAGTGATAAGATGTGATTAACTTCATTTCAATTTATGTGTTCTAATGATAACAAAAATAAAAAAAAATTAAAATACATTTTCTTTTACTTATGTGTAAATTCTCATGAGTTTTATTTATTTATGTATATAAAATTGTTTCTTAACAGGTAAGTCAGAAATTTCGACATATATCTCAATTAATAAAAAAAAAGTGAAGAGGGTCTAGTTTAAACTATTCTAGATGTAATTGATGCATAAAAAAATCACATTTTTATTTGACTTAAACACTTTTTTTCTCATAGTTAATTTTAATTTCTATCATTAATTGATTTAATTTTTTCGTATCTATATATCTATTTCAGTCTCCATCATCAACAATATGTCACTATAAGCACAATTCAAGAAGTCATAATTGAGATCAACAGTATTAAGAAAAATTAACCTAAATATGATAGAATTATAGGAACCATAATCTAAATAAATGAAGTTACAACTATCAAAACCCAAACTTAAATAAATAAATAAAAAAGAGTAAAACTACAGAGATTGAGAACTGAATTAATTTTTGTTCCTTCATGTAAAGAATGTTATGAACTAGAAGATGCGGCTAAAGTGACGAATGTGGTCATTGTTTATGGCAAAGGGAATGGAACATAACACAGTAAAACAGAAGTGGGGAAGTGAGGCTAGTAGAGAAGATGCTCATCCCATTATGCTTCTTGCTCTTAGCCACATAATGTTCAAAAATATTTTTTATTTTGTTTTCTTTCTGAGAAAATTTCTGCATGTGGATACTTTAATTTTTAGGTGAGGTCCCAAAATCTAGTCGTATCTTTTTTAAGATCTGAACCAGGAGGCATTATACAGTATCTCTTCGTTGTTTCTCCTGGACAACGTTATTGGAACACTACTTTTGCTTCTCGGTGTGATCATAATATTATGGTTTAGAACATAAAATTTACGTTAAATGGCTTCGAACCACTTTTATGTATAACTTATCTTTGATAATTTTTTTAATCTTTTTATTAGCCTTGTAGATGTCATTATGGAGCACTCACGATTCCTAATTTTTGAGAAATTATAATAAAAGTATCACTTGCGGGAGATAAGCATGCCCTTTTGTGATTTTGTTTCCATTTTTTATTGGTTGTGCATGGAAACTGAAGTTGAGTGGCTTAAAAGTAGTGTAATTGCGCCACTTGTCATGGTGTGGGTGCTTGTGAGTGACATTGAAAATGAATTGACCCAAAATAATATAAAACAATGAACCACAGCGTTACGCAGGAGGAAAGGGAAACGAAGGGGAAAGGGTCATCCACACAACATGCCTTTTGACACAAAACTAGAAGGAAAAACAAAGTTGGAAAGGGAATTTCATCAGATTCCATTCAAACCCCACCTTTCTTTCTTTTTTTGTCTTTTTGTAAGAAATGACTTATGTAAGTAACCATTTAATAATAGTTTGGATTATCATTGATTTTGGGTTTCACAGGAGAAGCAAATAACATGGAATATGTTGGGAATATGCATAAGGAAAAGTATGATATACATACTTGGTTTGGATGAGGTTGTTGTTGGGAGGGTTAAGCAAAGTGCTTCGTGACTTTGACTTGCATGTTGTGTGACGCAATAAACATGGTGAATTAAGAATTATAAAGGATTAAAGTTATGATTTAAAAAATTAACGGGTGAATATTTTTTTTTTCACCAGCTAGAAAAAGGGATATCATGATTGCATTGTAAAGAACCAATTAATAAATGAAGGTTCTAATAAAGTAATTTACAATTCAACTAATTGTAAAATGTCATATCGTGTAATATGATAAGAGTAAGTTATGTGACAGTTTCGTATGAAACACAACATTATTTAAAACAAAAATATTTTAAAGGAGAAATATATTTTAAATATTAATTTTAAAAACAGTAACGTAACAATTATGTAAGAGAAATTAGCATAGATAAATTAAGTTAAATACTTACACTAATAATGTTATTATTTGATTGAAATTATAATGACAGTATGAGTATAATTTGAATATTTATTTATTCATAAGTTAATATCTACTTAGCAATAACTTAATTATTTTTTATTATATTTTTTATATACTAATTGATTATAACATTATTATAAGACTCAAAATGATTATATCATTTAATAAAAAATTAAGGTTAGAATCTTTTATATAAAAGATATTCATAATAAAAGATTCTTTCAACTCACACCATACTTCTATTATTTTTTTCACTTATAAATTTGAGTCTTATTTACAATTGAATCTTCATTTCTCATTCTTATATGTCCTTATTTTTTATTAATGTCTAAAACTGAAATCAAATATTCTATCTCATTAAAAATATAATCCAAATACATTTAATTTTTAAGATAAATTTTTTTAAGGTCACTTAAGTTTAAAGTTCTAACAATAAGTTAAAATATTGATGTGACATCCAAGGTTAACTCTACAAGATTTATGACGAGGAAGCCAAGTCTATGAAACATAAAGTGAAGTTCACATCAAATTCAAACTTAGGTGGATTCATGATTAGAGGAAAACTTAGGAAACCACAAAAAGCTTTGCAGTACAGTACAGGGTGAACTATCTACCGAATGCATTTTTTTATTTTTGGAAATTCAGAAGGGCAGTTGATACATTTTACAAATTGGAATTGGTGAGAGTGAATCTTTTGGGTTATTGACTGAACCAACTATTAAACTTATTCATTTCCTTATACTTAAATTCTTCCATGGAAGTGGCGTTGCTTATTCCTATCACCTATTTTACCTGAAACTCTACTTTCTAATAAATTCAAGTTCCTACCCTAGATTGGTCCCTTCTTGAATCTCAATTACAGGTTGACATCAAATACTTACAATTTATTAACAAGTAAAATGGACTGTGTATCCATCATTGACAAAAAGCTTCTACAAAGGAAGTGAAAAAAAAATATGACTTAATAGAACTAATGTAAAGAAACATTTATAGAAAAAAAAAAAACTGTTATTACGAACAAAATAAAGATAAAATTTTATGGGTAAAATATCATTACAATATTTTAGTGACAAAAAAATTTGTTGTCGTTGATAAATTAACTGCCAATTTATCAAACTGGTGATAAGTCACCCGCCATGCTAATGGTAATAAAGATTACTAATAATATTAATAATAATAAAACAAGTATAATATTAATAATAACTACTACGACAATAATAATAATAATAATATTACTAGTAATAATAATCATTACAATAATAATAATATTAAAATAATAATAATA